>OHUA01001131.1_pt1 | contig 10853 bp, 9 predicted proteins | sample 1579051 | NCBI WGS metagenome assembly OHUA01 (sample SAMEA3879559, study PRJEB24766) | human gut metagenome | biome: human-associated habitat; feature: feces | place: USA | collected 1985/1987 | reverse complement strand
ACGCCCTGATAGCGTTCACCTTCGCTCGGGGTAATGGTGATCACCACGTAACCATTGCCGACCAGCGTTTTCAGGTCGGCATTTTCTGGAATTTCGCCCTGTACGCGCGCGACGCCACGCATCTGCTGGTTGTTGTTACCGTTAATAACCGCCAGATTCATCGGACCGTCGCCTTGCAGCTGTACGGTGATATCACCATCAAACTTCAACGTAGCGGTTAACAGGCTGGTCGCAACCAGCAGTTCTGCCAGTACGTTTTTAACGGGCTGCGGATAATCGTGATTCTCAAGGATCTGTTGCAGGGTTTCCGAAACGGTTACCAGTTCGCCGCGCACGGCAAAGTTTTCAAACAGATAGCGATGTAATTGGTCATGTTGCGGCATAATCATCTCTCTTGCAGGTGACAGTTATTCACTGTCGCCGTGTTTAAATCGTAACAGGTCGCGGCGCTCTTTTTTGTCCGGGCGTCGGTCCGGGTGCGGCATGGTTAAGGCATTAAGTTTACGTGCCAGCGCCATTTTTTCGCGTTTCTCTACACTTTCCGCAGTCTCTTCATACAGCAAGGCTGCCTCGCTGGCGGGGCGACGCTGTTCAGTAATCGCCTTTACAATCACCGTGCGTTCGTCATTTCCCTGGCGCAGAGTGAGCGTGGCATTCAGCTCGACGATTTTGCTCGGCTTGCTGCGCTGCCCGTTGTAATGCACCTTACCGCCTTCAATCATTTCACGGGCCAGCGCGCGGGTTTTATAAAAACGGGCGGCCCATAGCCATTTATCCAGTCGAACCTCAACAGCAGGTTTTTCTTTCATGGCGTCTCCTTCACATTAGCGAGGGGATCAGGCGGCGGTAGTCATTCAGTGACGGATGGCGTTGATACTGTTTCTCGGCAATCCCGGAGTCAGGATTAGTCACACCGAGGCAGTAACGAATACCAAATTGCGCGGCAGCATCGAGAATCGCTTCGCTGTCATCAATAAACAGCGTTCTTTCAGCTTTCAGACCCGTAGCTTCGGCCACCGCATGCCATAACCGCTGATCCTCTTTCGGATAACCAAATGTGTGGGTGGAAAGTAATAAATCAAGGTGTGCGTCCAGACCGGTATGCTCAAGTTTTACCGCCAGGTTGTGCGGATGCGCATTGGTGAGCAAAATTCGCTGCTTACCGCTGGCTTTCAGTGCCTCAAGAAACGGAATGGTATCTTCACGCAGTACGGCACGCGGTCCCATCTCGGTGGTCATCGCACAGATATCCAGACCCAGTTGCTCACTCCAGTAATCAAGACAGTACCAGTTTAGCGTATGCTGTACGTCGTGATATTGCTGGCGCATATATTCCATCGCTTCCTGTGGCGTAACCCCGTTTTTCGCGCCCCATGTTTCAGGCACCAGCTTTTGCCAGAAATAGTTATCGAAGGCGAGGTCGAGCAACGTGCCGTCCATATCCAGCAGAACGGTATCTACGTCCTGCCAGGCAATGTTGATATGCATGAGAGAAATCTCCAGAGTGAAGCAATTTGCGCGACAGGGTAGCATAACCTGCCGCGCAAACGTGTTATTCGATAAGGCTTTCTGAAGGGGTGATCAGTTGCGGGTTCAGGCAGCTTTCATAATAGGCCTGAATCTTCATCATGCGAGTACGATGACGCTGGTAACGACGCCAGGCCTGTACGCCATTATAAATGGCGCTACCCAGCATCGTCAGTAGCAGCAGCGTGGTGCTGAGATAGCGCCACAGGCCGGAACGATCCGGGATCGGATGAAGGCCAATATGCTGCGTACCATTGGCGTCAGTGAAGATTTTTGTGACGATACCTTCGGCGTTAAACGGCGTATGCATCAGCATTTGTGCCAGTTTCTGGAAAGCGTTCCACTGTTCTTGCGGCGGATAGTCGTAAAGTGATGCCGAAGGCCAGGGCTGATCAACAAAATCGCTGCCTTCGTCGCTGACAATCAGGAATCCGCCGGGGGCCGGACTGTTTAGTGATTGTGCCGCTCGCGCCGTTTCATGCGTGATAAACGGCGCGGTGGAGGTTGCCACCAGGTTATCCAGTGATTCCGCACTCACCGGGCGTAATAACACATTCACGCCATCGAGCTTCCCGGCGTTGGCGCGTTTTACCAGCGCGTCCCAGTCTTTACTGTTGCCGAGATTGACCAGCGCATTTTTCAGTCGCACACAGTCATCTTTGGCAGAACACAGATCCGCTGTCTTCAGTACTATGTCGCCAAAATCATCAAGCAATACCATGCCGGATTTTTGAATTGCTGAACGTAATGAGGCACTGACGCGAGATTCATCTTCCGGTTTAGGGTGCAGCTGGCGATTAACCGCTTCGGTCAATGCCGTCGCTTTGTTGACCAGTTCAGATTCTGGTAATGGCAATGAGCGGGCGTCATTCCAGATGATCTGCGAGCAGTCAAACGGTAAAAAAGGTGAGTTGGTTTTCGCGCTCCAGGTACCGGAAGTGCGAATATTACACATTCCCGTACCGCTAATACGCAATGTATCGCCAACCCGCACGCCAGCGTCAGCCAGTTGTTTCACGCTGGTGGCTTCAATGGTCTGCGCGCCTTTCATCCACGAGAGGGTGAATTTCAGCGGCATATCCAGCGGGATCCAGAATAACAGCATAAACAGCACCAGTAGCGAGCCCGCAGCGATAATCGTACTGCGCAGCCAGTGCTGTAACGGAAAGTTTTTTACTTCATCATGGAGCGAAAGATATCGCCCCTGACGCACTACGTGGCGGTCGAGATAGATATCGATATCGGTTTGTTGACCAAGATCCTGAGCAATGTATGGCTGCCAGTGTGCGGGATAGACCAGGTCGATAATACCGAGTGAAATATTGTTGATCTGTTCCTGATCGTTTTCGCCAAACAATCCCCAACGACGGGGTGTACCGCGCAGACAATGAATTTCCCGCAGGGAGGATTTTGCCGGGGGCGCGAATAGCCCCCACAGACCTGCGCCCAGCAGCAGTAACGCGCCGCCTGCCAGCCACGGAACAAATACATCCGGGGTAATCAGGCAGAAAAAGAACATCAGGAATGAGGCGACAATCAGCAACGCTTCACGCAGCCCGCGCGGACGACTTAGCGCATACTCTTCGTGCGTTTCTTTGCGAATATTGAGTAGCTCGATTTGCTCACTCTCTTCCCCGCGAATCGACGCCTGTGTTGACGGAACAGGTTGCAAGGCATAGCCGCGAGTTTCCTGCATGTACTCCTGCAGCGTATGACCGTTGAGTGAAATAACCAGCGGCAGCGAATCGGTATGAATCAGTTCAACGGTATTCTCATCGTTGATGTACTGCTCCCAGAAAGGGGGCAGGTGGACTTCTACCGAATCGAGGTAGTAACGCCATTTATTCGGATCGTCGGTAGAGATGCCGTAACGCGTGATAGCGTGTGTCAGCATCATGACGTTGTTGCTTTCGGCATTCAGCGCCAGAGAGATCGGTGCCGCGCTGGCTCCCGTTGGGCCAGGCACCTGTAATACCTGCGTCAGGCTCTCAAGATAATTTTCAACGGCGCTATGTTCTTCAGGTGTGAGTTTACGCGTTTGCGCATCCGCGAAGGCGTTGGTCCAGGGCAGCTGACGCCGTCTGGATCGCACTTTTATCAGCCATCCCGCAAGTAGTGAGCAGGCCAGCAAAGCAGCTAAAAAAATCACAATGGTGCTCATGCTTTCCCCATCTTACTTAGTCTGTCAGGCGTGGTCAGTCGCACCGGACACAATACATGATTCTGCGGTTGGCTATCGGCAAGCGTGGAGTTTAACTTGAGCATCATTAAGCACATCACAGTAACCGCTGATCATAGCAAACCCTCTGAAGGCGGAATATCAGCAAATTCCTGGAGTTATTTCAACCTATTGACTTTTAATTTGATTTGAGGACGATTATTTATTAAGTTACATAAATGTAAATAACATGCAATTCACATTGCCGAAAGCGTGTCCGATATCGCACAATAACCGCTGATTTCACAGCATAGATCCCACGATGAGCAAATCATTACAAAAACCCACCATTCTGAATGTTGAAACTGTAGCCCGTTCCCGACTGTTTACCGTCGAAAGCGTGGATCTGGAGTTCAGCAATGGCGTGCGGCGTGTTTATGAACGAATGCGTCCAACCAACCGGGAAGCAGTGATGATTGTGCCGATTGTGGACGATCACCTAATCCTGATCCGCGAATACGCAGTGGGAACTGAATCCTACGAATTAGGTTTTTCGAAAGGATTAATTGATCCGGGTGAAAGCGTCTACGAAGCCGCTAACCGCGAGCTAAAAGAAGAGGTTGGATTTGGTGCGAACGATCTGACTTTTTTGAAGAAGCTCAGCATGGCACCGTCTTACTTTTCCAGCAAAATGAATATCGTGGTAGCGCAAGATCTCTACCCAGAATCGCTGGAAGGCGATGAGCCAGAGCCGCTACCACAGGTGCGCTGGCCGCTGGCGCATATGATGGATTTGCTGGAAGACCCTGACTTCAACGAAGCGCGTAATGTCAGCGCGCTGTTCCTCGTGCGCGAATGGTTGAAGGGGCAGGGGCGGTTGTAAATGCGTGAAGTTTGCCTGATGCACAACGCTTATCAGGCTTACGAAGTTCCTGCAATTTATTGAATTTTCAATTTTTTGTTGGCCGGATAACGCGTTCACCCGCATCTGGCATAAACAAGTGCACTTTGTCAGCAAACTGAAAAAGGCGCCGAAGCGCCTTTTTAATCAGAACAATTCCTGTGCCTCGCCATTATCGATAATGGTCGTTCCCACCTCGTGCACCGCCTGTTGTGTCGGCTGCGTACCTTCGATGAAATACTCTTCGCGGCTGTTGCCACCATTAGCTAACTGCCCGGTGCTGCGATCGATATTCACCGTCACAATACCCGGCGGCGGCGTCAGCGGCTGCTCCGGCACACCTTCAAGAACGGCTTTCATATAAGCGTCCCATGCAGGCTGGGCACTCTTGGCACCGCCTTCGTAACCTGAGATCTGATCTTTAATCGCTCCGGAAGCCGTTGTATGACCGAGATTACGACGGTGATCATCAAAGCCAATCCAGACCGAGGTCACAACGCCCGGACCGTAACCCGAAAACCACGCACTGTTAGTGGTACCGGTTTTCCCGCCGATATCGCGACGCTGCAAATCACGACCTGCACGCCAGCCGGTACCCTGCCAGCCTGGCTCACCAAAGATATTGGTGTTCAAAGCACTCTTAATCAGGAATGCCAGCGGTGTGTTGATGACGTGCGGTGCGTACTCCTGCGCGCCAGTCTTCGCGACTAACGCCTGATTTGCCTGCTCCAGCTGCGGCATTGGCACAGAAACATTCTGCTGCTCGCGGGAGATAGCGACATCTTCAACATCGTTATTTTCCAGCACGTTCGATTTCTGCGTATCACCGTAAATCACCGGAATATCGCATTCCGGGCAGGCTACTTTCGGTTTCGCTTCGAAAATCACGCCGCCCTGATCGTTTTCAATTTTGCTGATAAACCACGGGTCCACCAGGAAGCCGCCGTTCGCCATGACCGCGTAGCCGCGCGCCACCTGCATTGGGGTGAAGGACGCTGAACCCAGCGCCAGCGATTCGGTGTGGACAATGTTTTGCGCCGGGAAGCCGAAGCGTTGCAGATATTCTGCAGCGTAGTCGACGCCCATCGCCCGCATTGCGCGTACCATCACCACGTTTTTCGACTGACCCAGCCCCTGACGTAAGCGAATTGGACCGGCATATTGCGGTGGTGAGTTCTTCGGCTGCCAGTCAGAACCGGCACCTGCATCCCAGCGGGAAATTGGCACATCGTTCAACATACTTGCCAGCGTCAGACCTTTATCCATCGCCGCGGTGTAGAGGAACGGTTTGATGTTGGAACCTACCTGACGCAGTGCCTGGGTGGCGCGGTTAAACTTGCTCTGATTGAAATCAAAGCCACCGACCAGCGCCATAACGGCACCGTTTTGCGGATTGATCGACACCAGCGCCGAGTTCACTTCCGGCACTTGTGCCAGCCACCATGCATCGCCAACCTGACGAACCCAGATTTGCTGACCCGTTTGCAGAACATCGGTCACTTTACGCGGCGTCGGTCCCTGCTGAGTATCCGAACGGTAAGGACGCGCCCAGCGAACGCCTTCCATACTCAATGCGACGGTCGACCCGTCCGCCAGCATCGCCGTCGCTTCCTGAGGATTGGCGCTGGTGACTGCGGCAGGCAGCAGCGGACCATAGGTCGGCAGCGCCTTCAGCGTATCGGTAATCTTGTTGTTATCCCACGCCGATTCGCCCACTTTCCACAGCACATTTGCCGGGCCGCGATAGCCGTGGCGCATGTCGTAGTCCAGCACGTTATTACGTACTGCCTGCTGTGCGGCCTGCTGTACTTTGCGGGTGATGGTGGTGTAAATGCGATAACCGTCTTCATAGGCACTTTCGCCATAACGGTTATACATCTCCTGGCGCACCATTTCGCTCAGGTACGGCGCAGAGAAAGCAATCTCCGGCGCGTGATAGTTAGCGTTAATCGCCTCAGTGCGTGTCTGATCGAACTGTTGTTGGGTGATATACCCTTCATCCAGCATCCGCGACAGCACGACGTTACGCCGCGCGACGGCACGATCCATCGAGTAGAGCGGGTTGAAGGTGGAAGGCGCTTTCGGCAGCCCGGCTATCACCGCCATTTCGTTCAGCGTCAGTTGGTCGACCGTTTTTCCGAAATAGACTTGTGCCGCAGCACCGACACCATAGGCGCGGTAACCGAGGTAAATCTTGTTCAGATAAAGCTCGAGGATCTCGTCTTTCGTCAGCAACTGTTCAATGCGAATCGCGAGGAAGACTTCCTTAATCTTACGCATCAGCGTGCGTTCTGGACTGAGGAAGAAGTTTCTCGCCAGCTGCTGGGTAATGGTACTCGCCCCTTGTGACGCGTGGCCGGAGAACAGCGCCACGCTTGCCGCACGGAAGATCCCCACCGGGTCAACGCCGTGATGCTCGTAGAAGCGGCTGTCTTCCGTCGCGATAAAGGCTTTCACCATCTCCGGCGGGATTTGATCCAACGTAACCGGAATACGACGTTTCTCACCGTATTGAGCGATCAGCTCGCCATCGGCGCTGTAAATCTGCATCGGAATTTGCAGGCGAACATCTTTTAATGTCGCCACATCCGGCAGTTGTGGCTCGATGTAGCGGTATAGGCCATAAATCGAGCCTGCTCCCAGCAGAATGCAACAGACTGCAAGGATCAAAAAATACTTTACGAACTTCACTGGAAATTTCCCATTTAGTTTCATTTGGGCAGTTTATAAACAAACGCGCGGTAGTATAAAGGCAAGCCAGACGCATTGATATACCCGTCAGAGTGACGGGTGATAAGGAGATCATCACAATGGCATTTAAGATCTGGCAAATTGGTTTGCATTTACAACAGCAAGAAGCGGTAGCGGTTGCTATCGTGCGGGGCACAAAAGAATGCTTTTTGCAACGCTGGTGGCGGTTGCCGCTGGAGAACGACATAATCAAAGATGGGCGGATTGTCGATGCACAGCGGCTGGCTAACACGTTGTTACCGTGGAGTCGCGAACTGCCGCAGCGTCATCACATTATGTTGGCATTTCCCGCCAGTCGCACATTACAGCGGTCATTTCCGCGCCCGTCGATGTCCCTCGGTGAGCGGGAGCAAACGGCCTGGCTGTCCGGGACGATGGCCCGCGAGCTGGATATGGATCCGGACTCCCTGCGCTTCGATTACAGCGAAGACTCACTCAGTCCCGCCTATAACGTGACTGCCGCGCAAAGCAAAGAGCTGGCAACGCTGCTTACTCTGGCAGAAAGGTTGCGTGTTCATGTTAGCGCGATCACCCCGGATGCCAGTGCATTACAGCGATTCCTGCTTTTTTACCTTCTCATCAGCAATGTCTGGCCTGGCGTGATAACGAACAGTGGCTGTGGGCGACGCGCTATAGCTGGGGGCGCAAACTGGCGGTAGGGATGACTAGCGCGAAGGAGCTGGCGGCAGCGTTATGCGTTGATCCCGAAAGCGTCGCGCTATGTGGCGAAGGCGGATTTGACCCCTGGGAGGCGGTTTCTGTTCGTCAGCCGCCGCTACCGCCACCAGGTGGAGACTTTGCCATCGCGCTGGGGCTGGCGCTTGGGAAGGTGTACTGATGAACCCGCCAATTAATTTTTTGCCCTGGCGACAGCAACGCCGGACCGCTTTTCTTCGTTTCTGGTTGCTGATGTTCGTTGCGCCTCTGCTGCTGGCTGTCGGGATAACGCTAATACTGCATCTGACAAGCAACGCCGAAGCACGCGTAAACGCCGTTTTGCTTCAGGCGGAACAACAACTCGCCCGCAGCTTACAGATAACGAAACCACGTTTGCTGGAACGCCAGCAGTTACGCGAACAGCGTTTGCAAAGGCAGCTCCAGCGACAATTTACCCGTGACTGGCAATCTGCGCTGGAAGCACTGGCGGCGCTTTTACCCGAACATGCCTGGCTGACAACGATAAGCTGGCAGCAGGGAACGCTGGAGATCAAGGGGCTGACAACAAGCATTACCGCGTTAAACGCGCTGGAAACGTCACTCCGCCAGGATGCATCTTTTCATCTCAATCAGCGGGGGGCCACGCAGCAGGATGCGCAGGGACGCTGGCAATTTGAGTATCAGTTAACAAGGAAGGTTAGCGATGGACATGCTCTTTGACTGGTGGTTCGCCACATCACCCCGCCTCCGCCAGCTTTGCTGGGCATTCTGGTTGCTGATGTTAGTTACGCTCATTTTTCTGTCATCGACACACCAGGAAGAGAGCGACGCATTAATTCGACTACGGGCGAGTCATCACCAGCAGTGGGCCGCACTGTATCGCCTGGTAGACACCACTCCCTTCAGCGAAGAAAAAACGCTGCCCTTTTCGCCACTGGATTTTCAGTTATCCGGCGCGCAACTGGTTTCCTGGCATCCATCCGCGCAGGGAGGTGAGTTGGCGTTGAAAACGCTGTGGGAAGCAGTGCCGTCGGCATTTACACGGCTGGCAGAGCGCAACGTCAGCGTGAGCCGTTTTTCGTTAAGCGTGGAAGGTGATGACCTTTTGTTCACGCTACAACTGGAGACGCCGCATGAGGGGTAAACGCTGGTTGTTGGCAGGTATTGCATTGTGCCTTTTAACCGGTATGCGTGACCCTTTTAAACCGCCGGAAGATCTATGCCGGATTAGCGAACTTAGCCAGTGGCGCTATCAGGGGATGGTAGGGCGAGGCGAGCGCATCATCGGTGTAATAAAAGACGGGCAAAAGAAATGGCGACGGGTGCAGCAAAACGATGTGCTGGAAAACGGCTGGACGATCTTACAGCTGACGCCAGACGCACTAACGCTGGGAACCGGGACAAACTGCGAACCGCCACACTGGTTGTGGCAACGGCAAGGAGATACAAATGAAGCAATGGATAGCCGCACTACTGTTGATGCTGATACCCGGCGTACAGGCGGCAAAGCCGCAAAAAGTGACACTGATGGTGGATGACGTTCCGGTAGCTCAGGTGTTGCAGGCGCTGGCTGAACAGGAGAAGTTGAACCTGGTGGCGCCAGACGTCAGCGGTACGGTGTCGTTACATCTAACAGATGTTCCCTGGAAGCAAGCACTACAAACTGTAGTGAAAAGCGCCGGACTGATAACGCGTCAGGAGGGCAACATTCTCTCGGTGCATTCCGTTGCCTGGCAGAATGACAATATCGCCCGTCAGGAGGCTGAACAGGCGCGGGCGCAGGCAAATCTGCCGCTGGAAAATCGCAATATTACTCTGCAATACGCCGACGCCGGAGAGCTGGCGAAAGCGGGGGAGAAGCTACTGAGTGCCAAAGGGAGTATGACCGTCGATAAACGCACCAATCGCCTTTTGCTGCGAGATAACAAAACGGCGTTAAGCGCCCTTGAACAGTGGGTAGCGCAAATGGATCTGCCGGTCGGGCAGGTTGAGCTGTCGGCGCATATTGTCACCATTAATGAAAAAAGTTTGCGTGAGTTAGGCGTGAAATGGACGCTGGCCGATGCGCAACAAGCTGGTGGCGTTGGGCAAGTCACCACGCTTGGCAGCGACCTCTCCGTAGCGACGGCGACAACGCATGTCGGTTTTAACATTGGACGCATCAACGGACGTTTACTGGATCTTGAGCTTTCCGCGCTCGAACAAAAACAGCAGCTGGATATTATCGCCAGTCCGCGTCTGCTGGCCTCACATCTTCAGCCTGCCAGCATTAAACAGGGGAGCGAAATTCCATATCAGGTTTCCAGCGGGGAAAGTGGCGCGACGTCGGTGGAATTTAAAGAGGCCGTCCTGGGGATGGAAGTCACGCCCACGGTGTTACAAAAAGGTCGCATCCGGCTGAAATTACACATCAGCCAGAACGTTCCGGGGCAGGTGCTACAGCAGGCCGATGGCGAAGTGTTGGCGATTGATAAGCAGGAGATCGAAACGCAGGTCGAGGTCAAAAGCGGAGAAACGTTGGCGCTGGGCGGCATTTTTACCCGTAAAAATAAATCGGGTCAGGATAGCGTACCGTTGCTTGGCGACATTCCCTGGTTCGGGCAATTATTTCGTCATGACGGAAAAGAAGATGAACGACGCGAGTTAGTGGTGTTTATCACGCCACGACTGGTTTCCAGTGAGTAAACAGCCGTAAAAGCGGTAATGTTTTTACACTGAACGTGTTTCATCTATTTGACGCGCGCAGGTATTTAGCATACAAGGAGTACCGATTTGAGAGTTGGTGCTCTTCGCTGCCTGCGTTCCATGATGATGATTTATCATTCAGGCGGCATTTTGCTGTCTTTTTTACGCTAATCT
>OHUA01001123.1_pt1 | contig 10886 bp, 9 predicted proteins | sample 1579051 | NCBI WGS metagenome assembly OHUA01 (sample SAMEA3879559, study PRJEB24766) | human gut metagenome | biome: human-associated habitat; feature: feces | place: USA | collected 1985/1987 | reverse complement strand
GGAGCAGCGCTTTGATCGTCTGTTTCAGCAGGCGTATCTCCGAACATTTCCTCCTCGGTGAGTTCAGGAAGGGGATCTTCAGCCATATCTTCGGCAGAGGTGTCCTCTTGGGGCTGATCCATCTGCCCTAGCAGTTCGTTCAAATCCAGACCATCGCCAGCATCAGCAGGAAGGGATTCAGGTTGAGCGGTATCGGCCGGCAGAGTTTCGTCTTCCGACATAACGGTTTCGGTAACAGGAGCCTCCTGTTCCAGAAGTTCTTTTTTCTTGGTTGCCATAGATTAAAACCTCCTATGAATTTGATAGTTTTGTTCAAGACAGGATGGAATCCTTGTCTGTGGTGATAATGCCTTCCGGCGTACCGGCAGATTTAGGGGCCGGAGCCTCTTTGGGTGATTTATCCGTGGGGGATGCCGGCTTGGTGGCTTTGCGCTTTGCCGGTTTCTTTGCTGCAGGAGCCGGTTTCGGCGTGGGCTGCGGTGTTTTGGCGGCTTCTTCTTCCAAGCGGCGCCATTCCGGCACATGGGCAGATGCTTTGCAGGAACGCAGGTACTTGGCTTCCGGGTGTTTGGAGTAATCCATTTTGTCTACCTGCAGAACCTTCTTGCCACGGATGATGATGAGCGCCTGATCCAGCGGGAGCCGCAGGACTTCATCAGGAGTAAGTACAGGGCGTTTTCCAACACCGGAGGTCTCACGAAACTCCGGTGTATAGTTGGAGATACGCCAGGTGCCCAGCTGTTTGGATTGACTGGATACTGCTACAGAGGCAAGCCCTGTCCTGGCAGAAATAAATTCGGCAGTAAGCTGGTCTGTACAGCCTAAAAACAACTGCGCGTCACAGTTTCCAATGATTTCCTGCCACAAATTCTGCGGGTATCTGTTCTGCAATCCTGCGAGATTTTGGAACACACAGGACATGGAGATATTCCGGGAGCGTATTACGCTGAGCCGGCGGGAGAGGTCGGGGATCGTGCCGCACGCTGTCAGTTCTTCCCCAAGGATATGGACAGGCACAGGCAGTTTGCCGCCCTCGCAGTTGTGGTCTGCATATCGCACCAGTTTGATGAAGCAGAAAGATAGAAACAGCGAGGCCAGAAAATCAAAGGTGCTGTCCTGGTCGCTGGTAACGAGGAAGTAGGCACAGGGCTGCTGACCCGGAAGTTCCAGATCGATCTCATTCTTAGCGGTAATTTTTTTGATCAGCTCAGACTGAAATACCTGCAGGCGGCTGCCCAGACCAATAATCACGCCGCTTCGCACTGTGTCGCTGGCCTGCTTGAACAGGCTGTAGGGTGCTTTGGCGGGGTGCGTGGAAGGAAGCGCTTCGAACAATGTGTCAAGTTGGGATTCCCCATTGAGGGTCAGCAGCTGGTAGACTTCGCCAATGTTGCGGTTTTCTTCCGCATAGCCTTGATCCACATACAGTACCAAGGCCTTGAGCAGATTCATCTCACAGGCATCCCAGAAATGGTCGCTCTTGCCGTTGTTCGTGGTGTTCTTGATGATGACATCCACGAAAAGCTGCGCCATCAGCTCCTGCCCCTCAATTTCTTTCAGGCAGTTCCATGAATCGGAATTTTCGGGACTGACGAGGTTGAACACTCGCACTGTGTAGCCCAAATCTCGCATATATTCGCTGGATTTTTCGTAAAGCTCGGATTTGGGGTCATAAATAATGAGAGCTTCGCCGCGGGCGGCGCTTTGCAGGATGCGGTTCATGCAGAATGAGCGTGTTTTCATCGAGCCGCTGGCACCGTAGACGGCGAGGTTGCCGTTCATACGGGTTTTCTCAGGGATGCAGAGAAACTTGCCGTCGAGCATCCCCAGCACAGTGCCTGCGTGTTTAGACAAATCGGAAACCATATCCAACACGGCGGGAATCTCTCGCGGCTGCATCCAGCCGGACGTGCCGTAAGTGCCTTTTGCAGAGAAATCAAAGTTGCGCTCAGAATCCGTTAAGGCATCTTGGCTGAACAGCTTTCGGTACAGGAAAATTGCGGCAAATGTTGCTGCGCAGCCTGCCATACAGTACAGGTTGTAGGGAAACCATAGAATACCTTTGAAACAGTCCGGCGGCGACAAAGAGGGGAACGCCGGGGAAGTACCGCCCGGCATACCGCCGTTTTTCTGCCAAACGGCATAGTTGCCGATGAACTGCGTCAAGTAGCCGCAGGCGTAGAGAAGAAGCGCGACTGCCAACAGAATCTGCAATCTTTTTGAGGAATGTTTCATGGCAAAGTCAGAAACCTCCTCTCGAACGCGGCAAAGTCGATGGTCTGCAACTCGACCCTGTCGCCGCAGAGCGCCTGCAGCGCGTCTGCCTGAAAATCAAAGCAAAGGATGGCTCCTTTCATTTGCAGCAACTCCAAGGCAGAGAAAAATCGGAACAGACGCGGCAGGTCCGGCAGATAACAGAACAGAATCGGCGCGCCTGCATCTGTGCGAGCATCGTTCTCGATGAAAGCATTACGGCAAGGCGGCTGAAGCTCTTGCAGCAGCATGGCGCTTAGTCGTCCGATGACATCCGAATGACAAAGCAGCCACAGCAGCGTCTCTCCGTGGTAGTCATTGGTGAGAAAGTGGAAATGTTCGTAGCCCTCGCCAAAAAGGAAGTGTTCTTTCTTGTAAGTCTTTGCATCTTCCAACAGAGTAGTCATCACCGCCCACTGATCGGACAGCAGAATGCCATCAGGCGTGTGACTTGCGCCGGTTCGTGTATAGCGGATATTTTGCAGCATGATTTTTCCCCGCTGTTCGATTTGCGTGTCAAAGGTCGGAACAGTCTCCATGCCGTTGAACACAGCAAAGGTGTGGGATGGGGTCATCAGTGAGCCTACCATGCGGGAGCCGTGACCCAGTTCTTTCATCTCGCGGGAATCATAAAAAGTGGGAACATCAATATAGAGAGGTTTGCTCACGTTAGGAGAAAATATAGGCGGCTTTTCATCTCGGTAAATCACCGCGCCTGCATTCATCATCGTGACGTAGGTTTGTGCGATACGATGCAGCCGCAGACGGCGGGCAGGGGATGACTTGATGGAGTTGGTGTCGGTGCGGCCTGACAAGTAGAATTGAAACCGTTCTGGCGCGCGTTCCCGCAAAAGACGTTTGCCACGGATACCGAGCCGATAGCCGCGAAGATGATCTTTGGAGAAAATGCGCAGGAGCTTGTCGTGCGTTAGGCTCGTCACCACTTTTTTGCGGTAACTTTTGCTGGAGGTAAGGCGGTCAGCACACGCACAAGGCAACTCACCGCAGATGGCAGTGAGCGCCAAAAGTTCATAATAGAGGCTATCTTGCGCGGGCAAGACAGGGAAAGAAGAAGAAATAGAAATCACCTCGGAATTTAACCGTGCCTTCTTTGACTCCGGCGAAAGTCGCTGCCGATTGGGGTATGAATCGGCTTACAACAACGCGGAAAAGTCATTTTCAAGCACAGGTATCTGATCTTTACGAATTTTTCGGAAAAAGTGGAGGTCGGTTTTCAGCCGATTTTGGGGCGCTCAGCCACGCCGAAAAGCATTTTTTCGGCATCACGGTAATCACGGTAGAGGACGAATATCCAAACCGGGTCGTCTGGAAAGAATCGCACAGCGCCCCGGTATCGTCCGCCAAACAGAATGTGGCAATGACATCTATGACAGCTTTCAACTCTAAATTGTCATAATCCCGCACGGCTTTGATCGGCAAGTTGTGGTCGTAGATATGCTCCACACAAATCACACAGTCGGAAAAGTGGGGAAGTGGTTTGCTTTGCACCAGCGCTGCCTGAAGTGGCAGCAAAAGAAATTTGCAGCCGTTGCGCTTCTTTTTATCCGGCAGCAACGCGGGGAGCAGCACACGCAAATAATTATCAGATGCCCACACGCGAATCCCCTGTGCCTCGGCCGCCTTGGGGTAGTAATAGATTGGCGGCTCGTTGGACACGGAAAAGAACATATTACGCAGATGCGCCGTGCTTTTCTCGCTGAGAAGCGCCGCACTCTCGGCGGTTTTGGCAAACTGCATTGGGTCGGGTATGGGCAGCAGATGCTCCATCTCGTACAATTTCTTGTGGATGTCGATGAGCCCGCGCTGCTCCAAACGGATACGGTTCAAGAGTACGTCAGGATTCAAGTGCGGCCTCCTTTTTGTAGTAGCTGACGGTGCCGTCCTCGGCTACCGTGCAGAACCCGGCTACCTGCGGAATATCCAGCATCTCGATTTGGGCAGCATCATCGACCACCACAATGCACTTGTCGGCATCTTTCTGCGGCTGGCGCAGCAACTGGCAGATCATAGTTTCCTTGCCCTGCGGGATAGGAACAATTTCATACAGTTCTCCATTTGCAAAACAGAGTATAGCTGCCGGAAATTCTCCAACGGTGTGGTATTCCACCTGATCCATGAAGTCTAGCAAGACCCAGACACAGCGGGATAAGTCCTTATCTGCGGCGTTTTGTGCTTCTTGATTTGCGTAGTAGCGACAATTTTCAGCGCAGAAGATGCGGCCCTCTTTCAGCATATGGGCAAGCAAAACTTTTGCAGTCGCTTCTTTTTCGGGAAAGAACCGGCAAAGCTGTTCCTCGGTCAGACCGGGGTACAGCGAAATGTCATGCAGCATTTCAGCGGCTTCCCGCTGATAGATCGCTGCGCGGTTTTTCAATACAATCACCATCCTTATTGCGCATAAAGGACGCATAAAAACGTATTAGGTAGTGTCGGCAGCATAGCCGCAGGCCGCTAATACGCAATCAATACGTCCTTTTGCGTATTCGACTTTTTATTGCGTAATCATTGCGTCAGGGTGGACGTATTACGGTCATCTGCAAAACCTCCCACATCAGAATTTATCCAAAACAAAAAGAGCCGTGCCTGAAAAAAGTCAGGTACGACTCTGGGTGAAAATGTCCAACCTTTTTGGCTGAACCCTATTTTGAACATACTAATTGTAACATACGCGATTATACACGTATATACAATCACTGTGCGGATGTTGTGCAGATGTAATGCGAGTGGGGAAAAATATTTGTAAGCCGTAAAAGCATCGCTCAAAGCCTGCGCTGATTGCAAAATAAAAGCACCGTGGTTGCATTACATCCGCGCGGTCTTTGTATATACCAGCGCTGTTTTTTGCTATACACTTATTGGTAGGGGAACCTTTTCTATATAGGATAATTCTCATCCTTTGTTCTCTGAAGTCCGATTTATCCATCAGCGCAGGTGACAAAAGTATCAAATCATTGTATAATAAAGAACAACATGGTTTAATACTTTTTCTGCCACAGAAAGGAGTTTAATGACCACGGCAGACAAAAGGAATTCTGAAACGTCCTCTCCTATCAGGACATATAAGGTGGAAGATATTGCGGCCATGCTAAATATCGGCCGTACTTCTGCCTACAATCTTGTGAAAGAGGGACATTTCAAAACGGTACGAATCGGTAATGCTATACGAATTTCCAAAAAATCTTTTGATGAATGGTTGGATTCTCAATCTTTCTAACCAGAAAGGAACATTAGTATGGCTACGATTATTAAACGTAAAAAAGCATATTCCGTTGTTTATAACTATGTCGATGAAAACGGCGAAACCAAGCAAAAATGGGAAACCGTACATACCCACAAAGAAGCCTTGAGGCGAAAAGCCGAAGTAGAAAACACTCAAAACGAGGGAACATTTTTACCCCCAAACAAGCAGACTGTTCGGGAATTTCTGCATGACTTTGTTGCTACCTATGGCGAAAGAAAGTGGAGCATCTCGATGTATGACGGACAGCTTTCCCTGATTTCCAACTACATCAACCCCATTATCGGCGATTTGGAAGTGCAGTCTATCACACCCCGCGTAGTGGATAAATACATTCAGACACTCCAAAAAACGCCCAGTGCCGCCCGAAAGAATCGCAAGACACACGCAGAATATGTTACGAACTCGACCATCGAGAGAATTTTCAAACTTCTTCGCTGTGCCTTTAAGCAGGCTGTCCGTTGGGAACTGATCGGAAAAAATCCGTTCGACAACGCCATCCTGCCTAAAACTGTTTATAAAAAGCGTGACATTTGGGATGCAGATACCATTCGCAAGGCATTGGATCAGTGCGAGGACAGCAAACTGTACATCGCAATGAATCTTTCCTTTGCGTGTTCTTTGCGAATGGGTGAAATCCTGGGGCTGACCTGGGAGAACGTCCATATTTCCGATGAAGATATTGCGGCGGATAATGCCTATGTCTACATCGACAAGGAGCTGACGAGGGCTTCCAAACGGGCGATTGAAACGCTGGGTGAGAAGGATATCTATTACATCTTCACTCCGCTCATGCCGAACACCAGCACAAGAATTATTTTGAAAAAGCCGAAAACCGATTCCAGTATCCGTAAGGTGTGGCTGCCGAAAACGCTGGCCTACATCCTGCGGGAATGGAAGAAGTCCCAGGACGAGCTGAAAGGCTTCCTGGGCGACGAATATCAGGACTTCGATCTGGTGGTGGCACTTCCCAATGGACGGCCCTGCGAGGATCGGATCATCCTCAAAGAGTTTGCAAAGCTCCGTGAGGACGCAGGGCTGCCGAAGGTGGTCTTTCATTCTCTCCGTCATTCCAGTACCACCTACAAGCTGAAACTGAACCACGGCGATCTGAAAGCCACCCAGGGCGATACAGGCCATGCCGAGATCGACATGATAACCAGTATCTATGCTCACATTCTGGACGAGGATAGAAAGGTCAATGCTCAGAAATTCGAGACAGCCTTCTATGCCAAGCCTGATCTTCGCAACGTCCGTCCGCCGGAAGAACCGGCAAAATCGGAGCCTGCGACCCTGGACCTTGAAAGCCTTGTGGAGCAGCTTCAGAAGTCGCCGGAGCTGGCAAGTGCGCTCGCAGCCCTGATAGCAGCGCAAGCCCCGGCAAAGTGATCCGAAAAATCGAATTAGCAAAACGCAGAATTTTCTTAGCAAATTTCTGAAAAGCGTTCGAGTCCAATTAGCAAATATACATCATGCGGCGTATAAAAATCTCCCGGTAACGGAAGTGAAATTACCGGGAGAAGGAGGAACAAAAAAACGCTGCAAACCCCGAAAAAAGGCTTGCAGCGGTGCTTTCTGGCGTCCCAGAGAGGATTTGAACCTCCGGCCCCACGCTTAGGAGTTTGGCGTTTCTTTTGGTACGATATACCCATCATAACTTCCCATTATTTTTGATTCGCTATGACATTGTGTGGTTACTGGTCAATCTGCACGAAAATCCGTAAAATGCCACCTCGTTACGGCCTGTTCAGAATGTCAAATTAGCAAATTCTTAGCACGGATGATGGCAGAAAGCCCCTTCTCCACAAGGAAAATCAGATAGGCATAGTCAAAATGCCTACGAAAAATGGGAGGCAAAATTATGAGTACATCGCAGGAAAAGAAGCTGCCGAGCAACAGAACCTATACCGTGGATGACATTGCCGCAATCCTTGGCATTGCAAAATCTACTGCATACCGGCTGGTAAACTCCGGAGAATTCAAAACAATTCGTATCGGTTATGCGATTCGCATTTCTCGGAAGTCGTTTGAGGACTGGCTGGCCATGGAAGAACCAGAGGAAAAAATTTAATAACCAGTAGTGGCGCCATCGACTTTGCAACGATGGCGCTTACTACATTTTATGGCAATTATAAGATCGGTTTTACTCAGAAATTATTTGGAACAAATCTTCCAGATCGCGATAGGCATCTGACGATACAAGAGTTTTTCTTGCTATAGTTTCACATATTATTTTGGAAACTACATTAAGATAGTTAAAGGAGTCCTTTTTTGCAAAAGCATAGGTATTGTACGGGGAACTTAATGCATTGTGTAGGGTATGAATGGCGATTGTGTTATCCTCAACACTTGCATAGCTGTTTACATAGCATTTGTGACTCAAAATAAGAGCCTTAGTATATAAAACATGTGAAGCCGAAATATAAATTTTTTCGTTATGGTATTCATTATAACGACTATCGAATACTTGAAATGCTACATTAGCATCTCTAAATGCTTTGTCAAGATACTCCAATTTTTTGGCTTGCTCTTTTTCGAAGTATGCCGATTTAATATAGCACTTAGCTCGTTGATGCATATAATTGGAATCTGCTGAAAGAAGTTTGTTTAGTCCCTCGTATATTTCTCTAATCAAACCTAATCCATGTTCTCCTCCGGTTTTGTTTGAATAGAAAATTTTATTAATGCTATCAAAAAGTATATATGCACCGTAAGAATTGCTTTTGTCGCCACGCAATAAGTTCGGTGTGCCTTCTAAAGATAAGATTCTTGTAATTATGTATTTGTAAGCTTCTACTATTGCTTTATGATTTTTCTCTTCACGAGCAAATATTCCTAATTGATAGCATAGCCAGAATTCAGCATTGACCACATATTTTATGGAGGAATTATCATCAAAACTAGTTTCAAAAGTCCATGTTGACTCTTGATCTATTAGAGGGACAGTAGCTTTGCATTGTATAGCCAACTCATCGTATAATTCCAGTTGCGTAGCCCTTGCTGAGTATATCTTTCTTTCAGTCGCCAAAGCTATAAGCGCAGCTATTTCTGGAACAGAGTCAAAGCGTGGTACGATATTATAGTACTTGTTCTTTTCGGAAAGTTCTTTGCTCAAATTAATAATATTATCAACAATAGTATCAGTTTCTTTGAATACTCCTGCGCTGACCGCTGTAAGTAGTGGTGAAATTTGTCGCCATTCTTGATTATTTAACTTGTTACCTATGGGAATTTGAGGAATATCACCCGATTTAATGTCCCCCTGTACCTCGTGTAGTTTTAAGATTCCATTAACTGCCCTATTATGTTTGTCAACGGCGATAACAACATTTACATCATTTTCTTTAAGGAAAGAAATATGGGAAACAAAATATTCAATCTGATCGTCCGAAAGAGAGGTGTCATCTGCAAGAATTACACAGTTTTTTTTGCAAGTTAAATCTTGAAATGCTTGATCTGTCAGTCGGTCTTTTGTTTCAAAGAAGAAAACATCCCTATTCTTTATCCGACATGCAATATCAACAAGGACATAGGATTTTCCACTACACCCAGAACCAACAATAAATTGAAGTGGGCGAGTTGAAAGATTATCAAAAATAGAAGCTGTAACTTTTCTTGAGATAAAGAAATAGGGAATTGAAATTGCGTGATCTTTGCTTATTAAACTTTTTCCAAAAAACAGATACGGTTTATTACTCTCGTAGTCATCAGCTAATTGTATAATCGAGAAATGTTTGTATTCATCTAAATCATTAACACTTATTTTTTCAGCCTCTTGCCCTGCTTCATATAGGCATTCATATATTTCATTGTATGAATTGAAAACAATGCAGTGAGTTATTCCGTATTTCTCATACTTAAATTGCTCTAATGGACTGGGTTCTTTAATCGTGCAAAAATATTTTGCTTTACCAATCTCGTTTTCTGACGAACAAGCTAGTAAATCAATTTCATCATCTAAGCTGCAGCCAATAAAAATTAAATTTTGATATATGCTATCATGATGTAATTTTTTTAGCAACGATTCATTACTCTTTAAACTATTTACATATTGTTTCTGTGTAAAGACTTCACTTTTAGCGTCTTCATATGTGAGCATTTCTGCCACATCACCGTGCAGCTTAATTACACAAGAAAAATCATCAAAAATTCCCTTCTCAATGGGGCGATTGGAATAAACAATGTGCCGATAACAACTGTTAAACTCTATTCCATCATCGATATTAAGCGTGTATATATACGGCCAAAAAGGTCCCAAAAATTTCCGCTTAACATCTTCTAGTTTTACTTTGGTAAAGTTGAATTTTAAATATTCTTTTTGGGAAGAAATGGGGATAGCGCGATGATATATATCCGAAACATTAGAAAACGAATCCCTTTTAAGCGAGTCAATTTCTGCTTGTGCCAAGGATAATTGCGCAGCAATTTTGCTTATCATATATTCACTATAATCTTTCCCTGATGGGACTTTACCTTTGTAAGCATCACACCCTCTAGTAAACCCGGATCCAATCACTGGAATTAACATTTTTCTGCGCATATTATTAATTAATTCGTCTTTAATTTGAGTGAAATTAACCACTTTCATAGCAATCACCTCAAGATAAACTTTTGACTGTATAAATTTCAGATTATTATTTATTGTACCACAGTTCCCTAAATCTAACAACCATCTCTTTTTCCATTGCCTTCCAGAACACCATAGGAGTAATCCTATGGTGTTTTTGCACGATTACATTTTTCGTTTAATTTTTAATACATATTACAAAAATGGAATGGAAATAGGTCAAAAATCTCACTTTTTTCTCCCGCAATCAGCTGGACGGCCGACGCCCATAGGTTTTCCCCTCTTGGGCATCTGGGCGGCATAGAGGCCGTCTTTTCCTCGAAAACAAACACTTTTCCAGACCGCCGAAAGGAGGTGATAAGATGGCGGTATTTCGCATTGAGAAAACCCGCGACTACACGGTGATGGCAAACCATCATCTACGGAACACGGCGCTGTCGCTGAAAGCGAAGGGGCTGCTGTCCCTCATGCTGTCTTTGCCGGAGGATTGGGACTACACCACCAAAGGCCTTGCCCGGATATGCCGGGATGGAGTGGACAGCATTTGTGCTACGGTCCGGGAACTGGAGAATGCGGGGTACATTATCCGTGAAAGAGTCCGTAACGCCAACGGGCGGCTTGGCAGCATCGAGTACACGATCCTGGAGCAGCCCAGACCGCCGGAACCTAAACCGGGAAAACCTGAACGGGAAAATCCAGTTCAGGTAAAACCAGTCTTGGATTCTCCTGTCTTGGGAAAACCTGAACAGGAAAACCCCGCACAATTAAGGCAATCCCGCACAAAGAAAGAACAGCCAAAAGGTCGGG
>OHUA01001122.1_pt1 | contig 10896 bp, 11 predicted proteins | sample 1579051 | NCBI WGS metagenome assembly OHUA01 (sample SAMEA3879559, study PRJEB24766) | human gut metagenome | biome: human-associated habitat; feature: feces | place: USA | collected 1985/1987 | reverse complement strand
TCCTGGATATTGATACTTATCAAGCACATTACCTTCCAAAATAATAATAGGCTTGATTTTATTAAATATATCCAATTCTTTTTGCCATTTCGGAATAAATTCGTTCATCTGCTTACCTCCTTAAAATCTGAAATTCTTCTTATGAATGCCAACTGACACTACTTCATTATTTATCATAAAATTCTGTATTTGACGTAGTGGGTGTTCCACCCTCACCTGCTTTACTATATAATGTTTCAAATGCCACTAACTGCCCACATTTCAGAGTTATTATATCATCTATAAGCCCTTTAATTAAGGATTGCAGTTTCTCAATGATTTTGTTTTGGGTAGCAATGCGCTTGTCTATGGTTATTAACAGTTTTGCAATTTGGGTTTGTTCTTCTTTTGAAGGGATTCCGATATACACTTCATCGAAATTACGAGCACTTATAGAAAACACCTTTGTACCTTGAGCAATTCTTCTAATCTGCTTGTGGAATGAATCAGAAGCAAAAGCATAACCTTTATAACCAATAACAGTCCGATTAGAATTATCACGTCCATGTATTGTGTGTAAGCCAGAAACGATTTGTTGGTTATCACAATTAACAACTTCTATGGCTTTAGCTACATCGTTTGTATCTTCAGACGCATCAGCAAATGCTACATCTCCTTCTTTGAATAGGGTAAATGATTTGAGCATAGATTCCTCTTTGATGTAAGGAAGAGAATCACAAGCAACATCTACCATGGTAGGTACTCCTTTATGAATTAAACCATAATGCAAATTCTTGATTTTACCGTTACTATAATCTAATTGTTCCCATGACAGAGAGTTGGTTGAGTAGAAATCTAAAAGCTCTGAAACTTTTATCGTTTCCCACTCCCCACAGAACTCCGGGAATCTCAGATTTGGAACATTGCCCATTATATTTCTCTAATTATAGGAAACCCCTAAAAAAGCAATTATGACAAAGAAATCAATTAGAGAAATTGCGATGGCTTGGCGAGAAGACAAGCGTCCGTATGTGAAGCAATCAACATTTGCCGCTTATATGTTGATTCTGGAGAACCATCTTTTACCATATTTTGGTGAAAATGATGCGTTAAGTGAGAAAGCGGTACAAGATTTCGTACTACAAAAACTCAATGGTGGTATGAGTGTAAAATCGGTAAAGGACATTCTTATTGTGCTCAAAATGGTGATGAAGTTCGGAGTAAAACACGAATGGATGAACTATTCAGAATGGGACATAAAATATCCTACAGCTGAAACGAACAAAGAGTTGGAGGTATTGACTGTAGCCCATCACAAGAAAATATTGGACTACATTCGTCAAAATTTCACATTCCGTAATTTAGGCATCTATATAAGCCTAAGCACCGGACTTCGTATTGGTGAAGTTTGTGCTTTACGCTGGAGTGACATTGATGTGGATAGCGGAACTATCAGCGTTCAGCGTACCATAGAGCGTATTTATATTATCGAAGGAGAAAAGAAACATACAGAGCTGGTTATTAATACGCCTAAAACAAAGAACTCCTGCCGTGAAATTCCTATGAGCAAGGAGTTACTTGCTTTGGTAAAACCACTGAAAAAAGTGGTAAATGCGGATTACTACATACTCACCAATGAACCATTGCCCACAGAACCACGAACATATCGCAATTATTACAAACGGTTGATGGAGCACCTTGGTATCCCAAAATTGAAATTTCATGGGCTTCGCCACAGCTTTGCAACTCGCTGTATAGAAAGTAATTGTGACTATAAAACAGTCAGTGTATTGCTGGGACACTCAAATATCAGTACCACGCTCAATCTTTATGTCCATCCAAATATGGAACAAAAGAAACGTTGTATCGCCAAGATGTTCAAGTCGCTTGGCAAATAACATTTTACTGGTATGTAACTTCTGTGCGATCATTTGGAGAAAAACGGTCTAAGTTAGCAAGTCCAAGTGAAAATGCACTAAGCTCAGTCATTGTTAAATAAAACGTAGAAGATGCCCGACATGTACCCGACAAGTTCAAAGAAAATAGCTATGTTGATTGAAGTATAGCTTGTATGCACTTTTAGTTCAAATGTCAAATCGCAGAACTATACAACAATTCCGTAACCACCGTAACTGTTACGGCGGTTACAGGATTGTTATAGCCTATGATACGACCAAACAAATGCCAATGATAGTTGCTTTCTAAAGATTCGTAAACTTTCAATTACGTCCATTTATCCAAAATCTTCGGTACGATTATAGCCATGGCAATCCCCAAAATTGCAATAAGAATATAGATAACGACTGCTTTCCATATCAACGCTGAATGCAATATTTCTGCATTGGCCACTATCATGCTGACGAAAAAAGAAGATAGGGCTACCAGTATTATAATAGTGATGTAAAATGCTGTAACCGGAACTAGGATGGTATTGCCGGATTTCTTCATTCTTCGCTCGGCTTCTTTGCATTTGCTTTCAATCTGACTGAGAAAATCACATAGAAGCCTTGCGCCAAATTCTACTGCCATCTTCTGCATTTCTTCAGAAATGATAGGTTTACACTCTCGTATAGAGTCGGACAGATTTTTAACATCCGTTCTCAACTTGAACACGTTGTCATTCAGCTTGACAAGTTCTTGTGCATTGATATCGAGTAGGCGGTTTTCTTCCTCCAAAGACTCATTCTTTGGGTTGGATTTTATGGCTTCCGCTTCAGCCATTTCTGTGGAAAAGTCGAATTTCTTTTTCATTTGATTATCGTTTTAATCCTGATTTTGGTTTCTTTCCGAGCAGGCGACCGGCAGCACGAGCACATCTTCGTGCCCATTGCCAATCGTCTTCGTCCTTATCTCTCCACGGCAAATTACTTTGTGAACCTCCACCACCACTTCCGGTGGCAACATTTGGCGTTTCAAGCAGTCCGACAAAAATAGCTACAGCCATATCGGTAAGTTCCTGACAGTTCTCGGTATCTCTGTAGTCAAACTCATCGTTGAAATATTCAAGCACTTTTTCCGGAATATAGAACCGATGTTCCTTATCGTCATGATTAAGCGTATAGGAAATAGTATCGGGATGATAAGTGTTATATCTGGTATGCTCTGCGGATGCTGACGGTTTGAGATTCTGCTCAGTTTGAGTTTCCTTAGGCTGATTGCTTAAAGTGACAACTTGTGGCCTATGATGCAGTTTGTCCCATGTTTTAGGAAGTTTTGAAATCATCAGATTCCGAGCAACTCCCAATTCGGAAGCCTTGTATTTGGTATTACCGTTTACAAGTGCGTAGCCCCTGATAACGTGTTGCGCATCCTTTCTTTCGTGTACAGAGTAACCTTTTCTTGTGAGGGTATTTTTATACTCTTCCCAAGACCATTCAGGCATTGATCTCAGCGCATCCATGCAATCGCGATTTACCTGATGGATATTGGTGTATCGGATTTGTACAGCAGTAGTCCAACCACGTTTCTTTGCTATTCGCTCGGCAGCACGTTGCGCACGAAGATGAATGTTGTGGTCGTTGTTGATGTTGCCGTCTTCATCCAAACGGCAGACAGCAGCATGAAGATGGGGAACTTCGCCATCGGATTCCTCATGTAGCCAAACAGTGTATTTGCTGTTAGCCAGATTGGTCTGGCAGGAGCGGACTTTTCCGTCCTTACCGGTAAACACTTGCTTGTCAAACTCCGTAGCGAAATCCTGCCATAGCTTTTGCCAGTCTTCGATGTCGAAGAAACGGGTGTGTTCGGCAGAGGGGCTTAGCTCGATTCTGATGACTGAGTTCTTGATGGGTTTGAAACGTGATAAGGTCAGTTGCATGGAGTTCCATATCCCCAAAGTGTCCGGTTGCGACGGCATCAGATTGTCCAATACCCGATAGATTTTCTCCGGGTGTTTTTTCTTCAGAGATTCGCCGGTAATATAACGGATGGCGTTTATGCCGTGCGATATTGCTTTAGCCTTTGCTATCATACTTCTTCGGATTTTTCGTTGGACGGAATCTTGTTTCTCTCTTTTACGGCGTTGAGAAATTGGCAGACGCTTTCAGCAATATTGCCAAGCTCTTTGAGCCAGCCTACCATGAACGGCACCTGATTGAACAATATCATTCGTTGCTTTGTGGACATTCCACGAAGTGCAGAAGTGTATTTTACAAGGTCTGACCGACAGTTGTCCAGATTCTGCAACAGGTCTGTTTCTTCTTTTGTGAGCCTCGGTCTGGGACGGTAGTTGTATGCACAGGCAAGCAAGTAATCGCTTACCGTCATACCGCATTGCTCAGCTTGTGATTTTATATACTCCTTCTGACCGGGAGTCACTTTTGCTCCGATAAAGACGGATCTTGTCTCTTTTTTCTCCTCTGGAGATTGTGTTTGTTCTTCAATATTTTGTTCCATATAAATCATTGTTATAATAGTGAATAGGTGCGAGCTTGCGAGTACCGCACCGGCGAAGTATCTGAGCAGGCAAGGGTGCCAATGTACAACCGTAACGCAGTGAGGTTATACCTTGGCATATCTCGCAACAGTTACCTGTTGATGCTTCACGGCAAGCCGTATAGGATGTACATACAGAATTGGCAAATGGATTGGAATCAGAATTTGACCTATCCTACTATAAAAGGGTAGGGAATGAAACCGCATATTGTAATCCTTGACCACTTTGCTTTATTCCTATATATACGCCCCGACACTAAAGTAAAGTTCTACGGCTGTACTAATTGCATCAAGATTAATAATGGTAGTCAGGATTGAACTGGTATTCTTTCCCTTCCTTTATTACCATCCGTTTATTGCCGAGAAAGGTAGCTACTTTGACCGCTTTGTTGTGACCGAGTTTTACGCCCTGTAACCCGTAGCCGTTTTTCAGTCGCTCCAGATAGTTGTCGTAACCGGTAATATTGCCATCGGCAAAAATGGCATCCAACGCAGCACGATGTACGCTCTCCGGGATTTCCTTGTATGGTTCAAAAGGTTCTTTGGTCGGTCGTCCGAGTTTCTTCTCTTTGGATATATAGGATTCCACTGGTTCAGGCAAGGCACATTCGTTTATGCGGAAAGCGAAAGGCTCAAACTCCCGGTCACGGATATGAATGGCTTCGACACAGCTGATAGTTTTATCATCTTTATCCACTTCTACCTGCATGATGGTTTCCGCTTTGTTGTTGAGTTCCGTGCCAATGTGACCACGGGCATGTTCATCATTCTTGTTCTGATGCAAGACGGTATGAATATGGATTTGCCTGTCATCCGTCCACTGCATGAATTTGGAGATTATATTGGTGGCTTCATTCGGAGAATTGATGTCATACATAAAATCCCTGATGCCATCTATAATGACCAGTCCCAAATTCGGAATTGTGCCAATGGCCTGTTCGACTATTGCAAGCCTCATTTCGGGAGAATATTTGCGCAGACCTAACATAATCAGATTGTCAGAATCGGCATTCTTTGGTAATCCCGCCAAACATAGAATGCGTTGTAGCACCTTTTGGCAATGAGGTTCTCCTTGTTCGGTGTCGATATACAATATCGTCCGTTTATTTTCCGGGAACGATGAACGGTAATGGAGTACTGTGCCATTGGCCAATGCGGAAGCGGCAATGGCTGAAACATTGAAAGTCTTCTTGCTTTTGGCTTTACCGATGGATGCACTGAAGTTGCCCAATGTTCCGATAATGGAGTCATCCACCATCAACACCACAGGCGACTGTTCATATGTGTTGGTTACGCTCACGGTAGCCTCCTTTATGTAAATAGCCAGTTCCTCGGCTGTCGGAATGTTATTGTTCGTCTTCTCCATAGCTTACCAATTTTTATTGTTTGGTTTACGACGATGGGAAGCGAGCAGCGCATCATTCTCTTCCTCGAAACTTTGCGGAATAGCGGTCTTACGGGACGACTCCAACCATTTATCCAGCTCATCACGATAGATGTAGAGGTGCTTGCCTTGTTTTATAACCGGAATATCGTCCTTTTTAACTTTGTAATAAAAGGTCGATAGCGGCATTTTGAGATAGGCGCAAGCCTCCTGCACGGTCATGGGGACGTGCGTGTTCTCCTTGACTTCGTTCTGCTTGGAAAGCTTTTCGGTCAGCAAACTTTCCATACTTGCGATTCGGTCGCATAACTCTCCCAGCACTTCGGGAAGGTCATTGAATGTGAATTGATTCTTAGACATGATTCAAATGTTTTATTTGTTAAACATGCTGCAAACCAACACAATGATACTATGCAGACCTTCGTCAGCAGAGGGTAATTTTCCCGTCAGCGACGGAATCATTTCAGTCGGTCAGAACCAGCTGTCTCATCGTCTGCTTTTTTGAGGCAATTGAAATAATACTCTCCTTTTAGGGGAATATCAAGTGGAATTTTACAAATACCTGTAGTCCGTAGATTTTTTGATAAATAAAACAGAGTAGCATTTTTCAATTCGTGTGGGAATATGGTTTTTATAAATTCTGCGCATTTTTCCACCGAGATATTCAACCTTATGCCGATATTCCATACAAAATGCCGTATATCGAGAGTGTTTAATGGGTTGTCAAATTTGGAACGTATGGGCTTGTATAAATCACATTGCCCATGGGCAAAGCACTCTATGTTTTCGTGAAGTGTAATAAGGTCGTCTTTTGAAAGGAACTCAGCCATACTATATGTGGTATATTCATGCATAACACGCATAATGTCAGCTTGCTGCTCTGCCTTTTTCCGTTCTATTTCAGCTATGCGTTCGTCATAACCATCTGTGTAATCATTCTTTGCTGCCGGCATTTCTATAACTTCTACTTCCGGGGTAATGGTATCAGATGGCAGCTTGATTTCAAGTGGAATGGATTCTTTTTGCTTGCCAAAAGAAATACATACGTTATTCTTGATAAGGTAGCGATAGAAAAATCTTTGAGAGAACGCGCATGAAAGAGTTAAGAGCACGATACTCAATATAATAGGTGTGGTATATTCCATCAGGTTTATTTGATGGCGGTTATAAAGATAAGTGGCGATTACCGAGTATGAAGTAACGCTTACAGCAAGTATGAAACTTGCCTTTTTCCTGTGAATTTGAATACTATCTGTCATAATCTATTGTTGTTTAGATGAAATGATAGTGCAAAGTTATAAGCACATTTCCAGATAGTTATAAATAAGTGCAGTAAATCGGTCAATTTTTAAGAAAATATAGGCTTAGAGTATGATAATCTCTCGAAAATCATACTCTAAGCCTATGTAATGGGGCAAAATAGGGGAGTTCAACCCTTGCGTATCAGAGTGATTTTCTTGCTGGCTTCACGCTTGTTGCTGTCCACGACTTTCATGTAACGCATCGTGGTGGTGATGCTTTTGTGCGCCATCAAGCTTTGTATGGTACGGATGTCTGTACCGGCAGCACCCTGGAGGGTTGCGAATGTTCTCCGATATGAATGGAATGTTATGTTCTTGGTTATTCCGGCAGAACGAATCCACTCTTTCATTGGTACTTGTGTCCAACTACGCATAAGTCCCTTGAATACCAGACCTTTCTTTTCAGAACTGTATCCTATCAGCCCTAATGCTTCCTCGCTGATGGGAATGATGTCTTCCGCTTTGTTTTTCTGTGTGATGATATGCACACATTTCCCTCCGGCAGAGTAGTCCACTATGTCTTCCCAGCATAGGGCGAGGATGTCGCTGATGCGCAAGCTGGTCATACAGGAAAACAGCGATGCGATTTTCACAATAGGCTTTTTACATGGCGTTTCAGCTAACTGGTACAATTCTTCAACAGATAAAGCTTCTTTCATAGTGTCTTCTGTTTCAATCTTTTCCAAGAAGTCATTGACATTGGTCTTTATCATCCCATTACGATATAGTATTTTCAAGAATCCTCTGAAAGTAGACCAATATCCTGATGCAGAGTTTCGTGTGATACGTCCGTTGCGTCTTAGTTTCTTGGCGCTCAGCAGGTATTCCCGAAACTTGTTGCATAGGTCGATGTCAATCTCTTCAAAAGTGCATTTGCCGTGTACGAAGTTCTTGAAATGGAGATAAACGAACTCCCATTTCTGGTCGTGCTTGCGGAGCTGCTGGCGATAGTACTCCAAGAAATCACCCTTGAGTTTGTACCTGTCGAAGAAGTCATACCGTTCATTTACAATCGATTCAAATCTGCGACAACGGATGGCTTCGGCTTTCTCGGTCATTACATCGTTGAAATTCTGCTCCCGTTTGCTCTTCGGGTTGGCATAGATATAAATGCCAAGCGATTCGTGACGGATTACTTTCATTGTTTCCTTGTCTCTATATCCCGGATAATAATCCAGATAGAACGACAACATTTTGTTCTTTAGAGGTCTTGTCCTCAATGTTACAGTTTTACATTCGTGCATACTCTACTATATTATATTGTTGTTAATAATTTGCTGCAAACCAACGAAATGGTTCAATGCAGACCATACCCATTGTTGAATAATTTTCCTGTCTGAAATGGAATAATTTTCAGGTGACGGATTTTTCAGCCATCACCTTGTCAAAATCCTCTTTCAGCAGGAACATGGATTTGCCGTGGTGCATTTTTCGGATGTTGTTATAGCGTGCATAGTTATAGACATCATCCCTGCGCAAACCATATTTTTCCATGGCTTCAGCTACGCTGTAATACTTTTCGCGTTGGTCGAAACCGCCGTTCTTGATAATGTCGATGTGGTCTTTGGAGTATTGGACTTTGCCATAGACTACACGTGAGGGGATTTTATGGCGATGTACAAATGAGCATCTGGCATCTTTACTCATACCGTATGTTGCTTCCATCTGTTCTGCGCCAATCCATTCTTTGATATTGTCAGCTGCCTTGTATTTGGCGAAGAAACGGTTTACTGCCAACTGTTTGTAGTAGTTGAACCCTCCGTGACTGATTTTAGGAATGTCGTTTTCACGGCACAGCCTACAAATGGTTTTCTTGGTCATCTGATATGTGACTGCAATCTGTTCTGACGAATAGTAGCCGTCGGGAATTGTAAAAGGCTCTTTCGGTACCTGCTGACCGGATTTGCTTTCGCGCTTCTTGGGGATGTATGTACCGTCCCGATGCTCACGATATACCTTGTCAAACTCGGTGCGCAATACCATAGTCCGGCTTCCTTGTTTGAACCTCGTTATATCGTATTTGTTGACATAATAGCTGATGTTTATCTTGGTAAGCCCGTATTTCTCGGTGATTTCCGAATAGGTATAATAGTCAGGATTCAGCTTGTCCTGTTTCTCTTTGATAGCATCTATATGAGCACGGGAATAATACACCTCGTGGTGACGGTTGATTCGGGGGATATTGTGCCGCAGGGCAAAGGTGACAACGGCATTACGGCTCATACCGTACTTTTCCATGACCTGCTCCGGGGTATAATAACAGTCCGGATTGATTTCTTCGGCAAGGTCGGCAAAATACTTGTCTATGAGGGTGCGGTTGTAGAATACACGGTTACCTTCTTCAACCTTTGGAATGTTGTATAGTTTGCAGCGACGATACAGGGTTTTCTTCTGGATTTGGTATTTCTCCAGAATCTCATTCGTGGTGTAATAGAGGATGGTCTGTTTCCGTCCATAGCTGCGTTTCTTGTAGTCGGGCGCATTGTCGAACATCTTTTCAATGTCGGATTTGCGTATGATGGTGCGCCCACGAAGTTGCAACGCCCGAATGATACCGGCAGCCATGTGCCGATAGATGGTGGCACGACTGATGCCTAAAAGGGTAGCGGCTTCGGCAGGGGAGAGGAACGGTTTGCCTCCCACAATGCCGACTTCCTGCATTGGTTGCTCGTTTTGCTTCGCCTCGTACTCCTGCAATTTTTGCCTGCGCTTCCTGTCTTTATACGCTTTTTCAGTACACGATTTGCTGCAAAACCGTGTTACCATCGTGTGTGCTATAAATGGTTTGCCGCACCACTGGCATTTTCTCTGTACCTCCATGTATTAGTCGCCTTTAATTTCGTCGATTTCGTCTCAACGCGTCTCACAATTTCTCACAGCGTCTCACGCTGTGTCTTCTATAGCGGTTCCGCTCATTCTCATAGCGTCTCACATCGTGCCTAAGATGTCGCTATGATGAGTGCTAGAAGCTCGCTTATTTGTTCGGCGGTAGAATTATGGTACAAAATAATGCTGGAAATCCGCAAGCAGTCAGATTTGACTAAAAACCATATAAAAAGAAAAGCCTCTGGTTATCAGTGACTTTATTCTAATTAGCTATGATTGTTTATGGTTATTTACAAGCCGTTACTTGCCGATGCAAAAATGTTGAAAGATATTCTGAAGCACCATATCATTCGTGACCTCACCAGCAATGTCCGAAATAAAGAATATACACTCTCGTGTGTCTTGTGAAAGAAAATCTCCGGAAATCTGCGAATCAAGTCCGTTTTGTACTCTATGGATAGCTTCCAAAGCTTTATTTAAAGCTTCGTAATGTCTTACATTTGTCACAATAATATCATTCTGTGTCACTGTAGGCAAGTGTGCGGCATCAATAAGCATTTTTTGTAGCTCACTTGTATTCTTCCGTTGTTTGGCCGAGATGAAAATACATTCTGTAGACTCTTTAGGAAAGTCTTTTAATAAAGACTGTAAATTCTCTTTTTGCTTGTCTTCGATCAAATCAGCCTTATTAAATACAACAATCAAATGTTTTCCTTCACAACGCGGAATGATCTTCTCTGATAACTGCTCTATTTGAGAGCCTGCATTCACTGCATCTACCATCCAAAGAACAATCTCCGCCTGATCTAACTTTTGGAAAGTACGTTCGATACCGAGACTTTCAATCGTATCATTGGTTTCCCGGATTCCGGCAGTATCAATGAAACGGAAAGTGATTCCTCCGATGTTGATAGTATCTTCGATCACATCACGCGTTGTCCCGTGGATATCACTGACAATCGCTTTATCCTC
>OHUA01001117.1_pt1 | contig 10940 bp, 13 predicted proteins | sample 1579051 | NCBI WGS metagenome assembly OHUA01 (sample SAMEA3879559, study PRJEB24766) | human gut metagenome | biome: human-associated habitat; feature: feces | place: USA | collected 1985/1987 | reverse complement strand
CCGGGAAGCCATCGAGGATGCCATCCGCCGGAGCTTCGACGGGATGTACCTGAACGAGGACTGCCTCGCGCCGGTGCTGACGGTATACGGCTACAAGCGCACCGCATGGGTGCTTGCCAATACCCTGCATGAACTCAAGTGGGATGGGCGTTTCAGCCCCGCCAATAAGCAGTGGGCTGAGCGGCGCTACATTCCGCAGGATGAGCGTCACAATGCCGCGATCACTGTTCGGAGCCACCCCGCCGTGCTGGATGGCTTCGTCAGTTTCTACCGCAAGGCGGTGCAGGCGTTAAATCTCTTCGGTGCGGAGCACTGCGTCGGTGACCGCGCCGAGCAGGACTATACCGGCAAGGTGTTGGTGCTGTCACCGGATACCCTCAAGGAATCCTGCTGGAGTCAGGAAAACCAGCTCTGGTATGCCCATGACGGCTTTGGCTGTTCGCCTCACACCATTGGCCGCTCGGTGCGCTGCACCTGCCTGGGTGACGGTGAGATGACCCGCTGGAATCGACATGAGTTCATCGGTGTGCTGGATGAAAAGTATCTTCCCGACTGGGCGCGTGAGAAGCTCATGGAGCTGACTGCGCCACAGCAGGAGGCACCGGCCACAGGTGAGATGAAGCTGGAATGATCGGAGGTGAGTAAGTGCAGCGCATCTTCATTGATAACCATGACCGCATCCTCTATTACAGCAATCCTGCCGGATACATCGCAGAAAAGGAGGCGGTGGTGGATACCATGTTCCAAACGCAGGAACTGGAGAGTTTTCTGCAAAAGCAGGCTCTCACCATCCGCTGGGAGGACGGCGTCTATGACCGTCTCCTGCTGGGGCAGCGCAGCGGCCGCTTCGACCCAGAGGCTCTGCCCCTGAAGAACTGCCGTGTATGGCAGCTCTCGCGGGACAGCCCCATCAATATCCGTTTCGTTTCCTATGAGACGATGGTACAGCGATTCGGTCATCCGAGTCGAAAGAACTATGAGATGGTCTATGAGGGTCAAGTCGGTACCAACGACCTAGAGGAGATCTACACCATCTTCCGCAACCCCGTTCCCGGCTATGACAGCCGCCCCATCGGCATCTCGGATGTGCTGGAACTATACGATGAAGGCGGCAGTGAGTTCTATTACTGCGACCGCATCGGCTTCCAGCAGATCGAGTTTGCACCCCAGCAGGAAATGGATATGAGCCTGTGAAATGAGCACCTGACAGGGTGCTTTTTTCATATCCAAATCAGAAAAGGAGGAATCCCAATGCCCAAAGCCCAAACCAAGGCAACAGCTCCCACCCCTGCACCGGATACCCCGCTCCCCGTGGAGTACGCCGTGCGCATCTATCCCGTGAAGGACAGCAAGTACACCCTCGCCAACGCCAATGTGGACATCAACGGCGTATTCGCCATTCGCGGCGTGAAGGTCATTCGCGGAGAGAAAGGCCCCTTTGTCGCCATGCCGCAGTACAAGGACAGCCATGGGGACTATCACGACATCTGCTTCCCCTGCACGAAGGAGGCTCGCCAGCAGTTCAACGATGCGGTGCTGGATGCCTATGAGCAGTCGTTCCGACAGCCCCAGCAGACGAACCACGCTCCCGCTGCGGAACAGACCATGTAATCACCCACAACACAAAACATATAACTTGGAGGAAATTATCACATGAAGAAGTTTATCAAGAACACCGTCAATTCCATCCGCGCCAACGCCATCCGCCTTGCCGCGACCTATCGCTCTGGCGAGGGCTACATCGACACCGCCGTCAAGATCCTCATCGCCGTGGTGCTGGGTGCTCTGTTGCTGGCAGGCCTCTATGCTCTGTTCGGCGATGTGGTCATGCCCACGCTGAACAAGCGCATCACGGAGATGTTCAACTACGCTGGTTAATCGTGATGTCTGTCCTACAGGGGACACTGTTCCTCACCGGACTTATGAGCGCAGCATGGACGGATCTCCGGCACAGGCAGATCTATGACCTTTCCAGTATCATTATCGCAGGGGCGGGGCTGATTTCCTTCAGCCCCGCCCACCTTTTGGGTCTACTGCTGTCCGTTCCGTTCCTACTGGCAAGTAACAGAGGGCGTGGCGGCATGGGAGATGCGCTGCTTATCGCCGCTTCCGGCTTCCTGCTGGGTGTCCTGCGCGGCGGCGCTGGACTGGTGCTGGCGCTCCTGCTGTACTGCCTTTTTTATCTTGCGGTAGCCATTGAGCGGACACTGCGCGGAGCGGAGCGCCCACCGGAGAGTTATCCGCTTGCACCATTTCTCGCAGTTGGTTTTATCACCGCATATATCATCTAAAACGAAGGAGGACTTGCTCCATGAGTATTTTCAAAAACCGCACGGTCATCGGCGTCATCTGCATTCTGCTGGCACTGGTGATCTGCTTCGGCATCACGCCGCTGTTCAATCGGGGGATCAGTCAGAAGGCAGAGATCGTCCGCGTCACAAAGGACATTCACGCCGGTGAACTTATCACCAAGGATATGGTCACCACGGCCGAGGTCGGTTCCTACAATCTCCCATCCGGCCTTATGACCACAAAAAACAATGTAGTGGGCAAATACGCCAAGGCGGACCTTGCCGTTGGCGATTATATTCTCGCTGCCAAGCTCTCGGAAGCGCCCGCCGCCGAAAATGCTTATCTCTATAATCTGGACGGCACGAAGCAGGCCATCTCCGTCACCATCAAGAGCTTCGCCACCGGACTCTCCGGTAAGCTCCAGAGCGGCGACATCGTATCGGTCATTGTGGCGGACTACCCGGAGGACGGCGAAACCACCATCCCCGCCGAGCTGCAGTACGTGGAGATCATCTCTGTCACCGCCAGCACCGGCTATGACGCCAATACCGGTGAAGCGAAGAGTGACGAGAAGGAACTGCCCTCTACTGTAACTTTCCTTGTCCTGCCGGAGCAGGCCAAAGTGCTGGCAGAGTTAGAGCAGGACGCCAAGCTCCATTTGTCTCTCGTCTATCGCGGTACGGTGGACGGCGCAAAGCAGTTTATCGAAACGCAGGACGAACTCATTGAGGAGCTGTACGCCGAGCCGGAGGAGTCTTCCTCAGAGAGCGAAAATGCTGATTCTGTTGCTGCTAAGCCCGATAACGAGGTGATGGAATGAATTTCAAGAAAGCCGGTATCTTTCGACGCAGCTCCGAGGGATCGGAACAGCCAGAAGTACAGAACGACAGCGGCGGCATGCTGGCGGTTTGGGGCAGTCCCGGCAGTGGCAAGACGGTGACGGCGGTGAAAATCGCAAAAATGCTTTCCGCCAAAAAGAAGAATGTTATTCTTCTTCTCTGCGACATGACTGCCCCTATGCTTCCCTGCATCTGTTCTCCAGATGAACTGGAATGTGAGAGATCCCTCGGCAATATCCTTGCTGCTGCCCGCATTGGAGAAAATCTCATCAAGCATAACCTTGTCACCCTCAAGCGCAGCAACTATCTCACTGTGTTGGGATTACTCAAGGGTGAAAATGAGTACAGCATTCCGCCTTTTACCGAAAAGCAGGCAATAGAGCTGCTGGATGGGCTGCGACAGATCGCACCCTATGTCATTGTGGACTGTGGCAGCTATATTGCAAACGATATTCTCTCCGCTGTAGCGTTGATGGAGGCTGACAGTGTTTTGCGTCTTGCTAACTGCGATCTCAAAAGCATCAGCTACTTTTCCAGTCAACTTCCATTGTTGAAGGATGCCAAGTGGGATGCAGACAAACAGTATAAAGTGGCGGCAAATGTTAAGCCTTTTCAAGCGGCGGACCATATTGGCAAAGTGCTCGGCAGTGTGACCTTCAAATTGCCTTATTCGCAGGAATTGGAGGAGCAGTATCTCGCCGGCAATCTGTTTTCTGACCTTTCTCTCAAGGACAGTCGCGCCTTCCGCAAAGAGCTGGAAAAGATCATTGAGGAGGTGTTTTGACATGGCCCTTGGAACAAAGAGAAGTGCTTCGCTCTTTGCGGCAAACGCAGAAAAAAGAGATGCTTTAGAGTTCCATGACAGCTCAGAGTTAGATGTCGTTCCGGTTGTGGTGGACGACACGCCGCAGCGGACTCTGAACACCGACATTGGCACCCTCGGACGGGCGCACAACCTGTTCTTTACACCGGAAACTGAAGGCAAAGACTTTAGCTCCGTGCTACAGGAAGTACAGGAATACATCTCTGGCTCCTATTCCTCCCTAATCTCTCAGGGTGGCGAAGATGCAAAAGAGCAGCTTCAGCGCTATATCACCAAGTACCTGCAGGATCAACGTATCGCCGTAGCAGGCATGACGCAGACGGAACTGGCGGACGCCATCTATTCTGAGATGGCGGAGTATGGCTTTTTGACCAGCTACATCTATGGAGACGGCATTGAGGAAATCAACATCAACTCGTGGCGGGATATCGAAGTGCAGTATTCGGATGGCAGAAATGAGAAATTGGAAGAGCATTTCGATTCGCCGGAACATGCGCTCGCCGTCATCCGTCGTATGCTCCACGCTTCCGGCATGGTACTGGACAACGCCAGTCCTCTGGTCACGGGACATCTGACCCGCAACACCCGTATTGCCGCTATGAAATCCCCCGTGGTGGATGAGGATGTGGGCGTTGCCGCCTCCATCCGAATCGTCAACCGCCACAATCTCAGCCGTGAGGATCTGCTGCGCAGCGGCACAGCCACAGCGGAAATGCTGGACTGGCTTTCCGTATTTTTGCGCTATGGGATCTCCATCTGTGTGGCTGGCGCCACCTCCTCCGGCAAGACCACGGCGGCAGGCTGGCTGCTGACCACGATCCCAGACAGCAAACGCATCTTCACCATCGAGAACGGCTCCCGTGAGCTGGAGCTGGTGCGGGAGGAAAACGGTAAGGTGGTCAACTCGGTGGTCCACACCCTGACCCGCGACAGTGAAAATGAGCGTCAGCGGATCGATCAGATTGCGTTGGTGGATATCTGCCTGCGCTTCAACCCGGACATCCTTGTGGTGGGAGAGATGCGCGGCGCCGAGGCCAATGCCGCGCAGGAGGCCGCCCGCGTGGGCGTGGCGGTGCTGACCACCATCCACTCCAACTCCTGCGAGGCGACCTACCGCCGCATGGTGTCCCTGTGCAAACGAGCCGTGGATATGTCCGATGAAACGCTTCTCAGCTATGTGACGGAGGCATACCCCATCGTGGTCTTCTGCAAGCAGCTGGAGAACAAGCAGCGCCGCATGATGGAGATCATGGAATGTGAGATCCAGCCCAATGGGGATCGCCGCTACAACACGCTGTTCCGCTATGTTATCACGGAAAACCACATGGAAGACGGCAAATTCGTCATCGAAGGACATCACACGCAGGTGAATGAGATCTCCGTGAGTCTACGCAAACGCCTGCTGGAAAACGGTATGCCCAACGAGGAACTACAGGCACTTTTGAACCCCAAGAAGGAGGTGAACGCCACTTGACAGCCCTGCTGCTGACTGCGTGCGTTGGCATGATTGCCGGCGCATTTCTTATCTTTCGCATCTCGCCCATGAATTTCACGCTGGGTGTATTTCACCGGTTGACCGTCGGTCCTAGGAGCATCCGTGATGAAATCAACGAAGCCACCCAGCGCAAGAAACCGAACTTTATGCGTCGTGAGATATTAGAAGTGCAGACGATCCTGAAAGCCACCGGCAAGGAGGATCGATTTCCTATGCTGTGCGCGGCATCGCTGCTGTTCTTTGCAATGGGGGCAGGCATAGCTATCGTACTGAATAACTTTCTGCTCATTCCGGTTTTAGCAACGGGTATGATGTTTTTACCGTTCTGGTACATCAAGCTCACGGCCGGACATTACAAGAAAGACATCGCCGCCGAGCTGGAAACAGCACTTTCCATCATCACCACGGCCTACCTCCGCAGTGAGGATCTGCAGACCGCCGTGGAGGAGAACATCAATTATCTGAACCCGCCCGTGCAAGGCGTGTTCCGCAGCTTCCTCACCCGCATCAAGCACATCGACCCGGATATGAATGCGGCGTTGGCGGAACTGAAGTCTGCTATTGATAATGAGGTGTGGCAAGAATGGTGTGAGGCTCTCGCTGCTTGTCAGTACGACCACAGCCTAAAAAGTACCCTCAACCCCATTGTGGGAAAGCTCTCAGATATGCGCATCATCAATGGGGAACTGGAGAATCTCGTGTTCGCTCCTCGCAAGGAATTCATCTCCATGGCGGCACTGGTGGTGCTGAATATCCCACTGCTGTACTTTCTCAACAAGGACTGGTATGCAACCTTGATGACCACTGTTCCCGGCAAAGCGGTGCTGGCGGTCTGTGCCGCCGCTATCTTTCTCTCCTTTGCCAGAGTGGTCAAGCTGACCCAGCCAATCGAGTATCGGAGGTGACGGACATGACGATCTTACTGTTCCTTTTCGGCGTGGCCGTTGCCGCGGGACTGTTCTTCATTCTGGCAGACATTCTGAAGCTGCCCCGTCTCTCCACGGAGAAGGCACTTCTGTCCGCAGGACGAGCCGAGAAAAAGCGGATGAAGTCGCTGGACGCGATCTTCCTTGGCTGGGCTATCAAGCTCTCCAAGTATATCCGAATGGATGAATACAAGAGGCATCGGCTAGAGCGCACGCTCAATGCTGCCGGCATGGATATGACGCCGGAGGTCTACTTGGCCTATACCATCCTCAAGCCTGCCGCCGCACTGCTGGCGGTCATTCCGTGTCTGCTGATCTTCCCTCTGCTCTCGCCCATCGTGGTGCTGCTGTCGATATTGCTTTACTTCAAGGAGAGCCGCAAGGCGGAGGAAATGGTTGCAGAACGCCGCGAGAAGATCGAGGGAGAGCTGCCCCGCTTTGTTGCCACAGTGGAGCAGGAATTGGGCGCAAGCCGCGACGTGCTGACGATCCTTGAAAACTATAAGCGTCACGCCGGTCCCGACTTCGCCCGTGAGCTGGATGTGCTGACAGCGGATATGCGCTCCTCCTCTTACGAGGCGGCACTGGTGCGCTTCGAGGGACGGTTGGCGTCGCCCATGCTCTCGGACATCGTGCGTGGGCTCATCGGCGTCCTGCGCGGTGATGACGGGCGCATCTATTTTCAGATGCTGGCGCACGATATGAAACAGCTGGAGCTCCAACGACTCAAGGCGCAGGCAGCGAAGATCCCGCCCAAGATCCGTGTGTACTCCTTCGTCATGCTGGTCTGCTTTATGCTCATCTACATTGTGGTCATCCTCATGCAGATCCTCACCTCGATGGGAGGGCTGTTCGGATGAGAAACAAATGGAAGAAACGCTCCGGCGAGGGCTACATCGATACCTGCGTCCTCATCCTCTGCGCCATGCTGGTGATCGCATTGGCGGTGAAGGTGCTGCCGGTGTATGTGGCGAAGCAGCAGCTCGACACCTTCGCCGCCGAGCTGGTGCGGGAAGCCGAGATCACCGGCAGAGTCGGGAGTGAAACGACCTCCCGCGCGCAGGTGCTTTCCGAGCGGTTGGAGATCGACCCGGACATCCGCTGGTCCCGTACCGGCCGCATCCAACTCAATGAGGAGGTGACGGTGACGCTGACCATAGATGTGGACATCGGCTTCGGTGGGCTTGGCAGCTTCCCCATTGAGCTGACGGCACAGGCCAGTGGCAGATCGGAGGTGTATTGGAAATGAGAAAGCTGCTTTTTCGCTCCCGTTCCGGTGAAGGCTATCCCATGGTCATCGCCGTGACACTCTGCCTTCTCATGCTCTTTATGCTCATCTCCGAGTATTTTCGAGTCAACATCATCGTGCAGGGTGTGCGGGACGCGGTGCAGCAGGCGGTCATTGCCACGGTCAATGAGAACTATGACGATGTGTACCACTCTGTGCGGGAGGGCTATGCCGCAGGCTGGTTCCCGGAGGGGGACGGCGAGTGGTTCGAGTCCATCGATGCCGGTGACATCTATGGCAACCTGTCCTATATCCTCGGCCTTACCACAGATGGCGAAGGCTACATGAAATACGCCGGAAACGAGCTGGAGTATACGCTCTCCGACCTGTCCGTTCATATCTCCAACAACGCCATCGCATCAGGCCGGAGCGAGGGGTATCTCGCAACCGCCACCCTCCATCTGGAGGTCCCCACCCGCTTTGCCGGACGTGTGCTGCCGCCTGTAAGTGTAAATCTGCGGGTCGAAGCCAAGTATATCCCAAAGTTTTAGTGCTTTTATTTTCTTGCAGTAGACTTCCACACAGAGCTGTGGTATGTTCAGGATAAGATGATAGTTCATCAACCCCTACAAAGAAAGGAGTTCGATTATGACAGAGAAAACAAAACGCATCATCCTCATTGCGGCAGGCGTCCTGCTCTGCGCGGCACTGGTGGTGGGGATCGTCAGCCGCCTTGCTGCGGTACCCATGCCCATTGACCCCGCCATCTCGGACGATGTGCCGGACACGAAAGATCCGGTAGTGAACATCAGCGATCCGGAGGTAAAGGTGGATATCAAGATGGATGGCGAACAGCATGATCTCGGCAGGGATGCGGACAACTCCGGCACAGAGCAGACCATTCAGGGTACGCCCACCAAGCCGGATGCACCGGAGCATCCCAGCAAGACGGAAAAGGACCATGTGCCGGATGATGTGCCGGAAGCGGACCGCAACAAGGAAACGCCGCCCACCTACAAACCGGAGCAGACTGAGGTGAAGCCCCAGCCCACGGAGCCTGCGGGCGGCAGCACCAATGATGCCGGACAGGTATATGTTCCGGGCTTCGGCTATGTGACACCCAGTGGTCCAAACGATGGCGGAACGCTGGACGACATGTATGAAAACGGCAACAAAATTGGAATCATGGGCGGCTAAGCCCGCACAATCACAGGAAAGACACGGCTAAGAAGAAGCCGTGTCTTTCTTTATCTTCATGACAAGGAGAAATGCACATGAAAAGGCTTTTGCCCCTGCTGCTGGCGCTTGTGCTGGCAATATCCGCCATCGTTCCCGCCTATGCCACAGGCGATGGCAACTTTGATGGCGGTGGCGGCGGCATGGGGAATGGATCAAAGACAAACTACTGGAATCCTGGCATGGATGGCGTAAGAGTGTCTATCGTGGATGTAGGTTCCCATTCTGTAGTGCGAATCCCCATCGACTTAACCAACAAGGTTCCTGTAGCAAATGTTGCTCACTTCGGAAAGGTGTCCAAGTTGTCTTACAATGCGGGACGAGGATTGTCCGTATCGGTCAGCGGATATTCATATCGAAATCCGAGTCAAAGCTTGCCTAAGATTATCTCTACGGGCAGCAGCAAAGCCAGCATTGCAGCCATCCGAAGCTATTTTACCGATGAACAGGTTATCCGTTCTATTGCTGGATACGCAGGAATGGACTTCGATACGCTCATTGGCGGAGACTACAAGCTGGTAGTAGAGCCGCTGGCCTATCTCTGCTATAACGGTCAGCAGTTTGCCATGACCGCCACGGAAGCGGCTCTATATGATCAGGTCGTCAATGGCGATCTCAGAAAGAAGCTGGGCACGCTCACCCATAAAAATCTGCCGCTGGCGATTTTTCTGGAGGAAGCGGATCTCGGCTACGCTGCATGGTCCGGCAGCCGCACGGAGAAGGCGTCCAACGGCGACATCATCTCCTCTCTTGGTATCGGCATTGTCCGCTTCAACGAGGTGACCACGCCGCCCGAACCCGGCGAATATGACTACGAATACCGTACCAACACAGAAGTCATCACCTCCGTGGAGGTGCGCGGTGGACAGTCCGACCCAGACAAACCCGTATCGGTACGCTTTAACATTCAGGGCAGGACTTACACTGTCAGTAATGTTTACTACCCGGACGGCGACAGCCAGCTGGCGTGGGTGCGCTGGCGTACTCCCGCGGAACCCTGCGTCATAACGATTTCTGTCAGCGTGTCTGGCGGCGGCTCGGCACAGGGTACCATCACCTGTAATATCGTGGATCTGGACGGCAATGACCCGCCCAACCCTCTGGCAGATGACCGCAACGATGCTTTCCGTCAGTCCACCATTCCAGAGAAAGAGCAAGTGACCTCAGCGTCCTGGGGCATCTGGTCACCGTGGTGGCAGGAGAATTGGGAGTGGGTAGAAAACTGGCAGAAATGCTGGCACACAGACCGCTGGACGGATGCGGACGGCAAGACCCACAGGGACCGCTGGTACCATTGGGTGGATAACGGCTGGTGGGAGGATCATGGCTGGTGGGAGTTTGACTATAACGGCTACTCTGCAAGCTTGGCCGGCAGTATGAAGATCACGCCGGACGAGAAGAGCCCCACAGCGACCGCATCCACGCTGAAAAGCGGCTATGGCGTTCAGGAGAAGGTGACCGCAAAAGTCACCACAAATCAGAGTGCAGCTGTCACGGCGGCGCAGAATGCAGTGACCTATTTCCCAGAGTTTGGCTATGAGAACTGTTGGCGGCTGCTGGAGGCAGATATCTCCGGGCGAAGCACGACATTCCAATTCAAAGCCAACCCCTACAGCACCTACAACCGCCGCACCCACTTCACGCCCATTTGGTATCCGGACGGCAGCTATACGCCCTACACATGGCTTCTGGATTGCTGGACGCCGGCAGGAATGCTTTCCATGAACCTGACGGACAGCGTCACCATCCGGGGGAATCTCTGGGAGGAGTGGCATATTGCTCCCGCAAAACAACGATAGAAACGGAGGAACTTATGAGAAAAAAGAGAATCCTGATTCTGACCGCCCTTGTGCTGCTTCTGTGCTGTGCTTTTTCCACCACGGCCTTCGCTGCCGGTACGGGCGATGTAGCTGGTGCGGTGGAAAGCACATGGCAGACGGCATCCGGTCAGATTAAGACCGTGGTGAACAATGTAGTCTTTCCCGCCATCGACCTGATCCTGGCAGTGTTTTTCTTCGCTAAACTTGGTACGGCTTATTTTGACTTCAGAAAAAGCGGCCAGTTCGAGTGGACGGCGCCCGCCATCCTGTTCGCGTGCCTC
>OHUA01001101.1_pt1 | contig 10995 bp, 3 predicted proteins | sample 1579051 | NCBI WGS metagenome assembly OHUA01 (sample SAMEA3879559, study PRJEB24766) | human gut metagenome | biome: human-associated habitat; feature: feces | place: USA | collected 1985/1987 | reverse complement strand
CAGGCGCGGTTCTTCTTTTTCAGGCTCAGCAGCACGCCAACACCGGCCACAACCAGCAGCACGCCAATGCCGCTGAACAGCAGGGTGCCGAAACCACCGGTGGTGGGCAGGTCAAAGCCCTTGCGGTTGATGATGACGATCTCTGCATAGCTGTACGGAGTATCGCCATTCTTAACCACGGTGCTATTGTAGTCATGCTTAATCAGTTCACCCGTGTTGCTATCAAAGGTTTTCGTATCACTCCATGCGGTGGTGTAGTCCAGAGTCAGGTTTGCGTCCACCGGACCAGTCAACAGGTTATAGCCTTTGTGAGTCTTGGTTTCAACCAGCTTATACTCGCCAGTCGGCAAACCTTTTGCAACAGCCTTACCGTCGGCCTCCGTCTTCAAATCCATAACAGCAAACCACTTAGGCTCATCATTAACAGTATCGTTCAGCTTTTTTGCTGCTGCTTCCTCAGGCGTTAAAAGGGTCTTATCAGCACCCATAAACTTAACGGTGCCATTTTTGTTCATCGTATCTTTTTCTGCATCATACTTTTTATAAAGGGTAAATTCAACATCCTTCAGCGGTTCGCCATCCTCATTCTGTTTCAGGATGCCAGTCTTGAACGTATAAACAACAGCTTCGTCATGGATATCATACGGAGGATCCGCTTCAGTAGTGGTAATATTTGTCTTCTTGGAGTATTTCAGGTCGGCACTGTTTACATTGCCCACTGCACCAACCGAAGCGCCGTCCTGGAGCTTTGCGGTATAGGTAATGGTAATGGTTCCACCTGCATATGCCGCAATCTTGTCAGTAGCAAATGCAATCGTAAAGCCAGACTTACCCTCAGCATTCGTTATCGTCAGGGTATACTCAGTACCCTCTTTAAATGTCGTTTCTTCAGCTTCGCCAACTTTTCCTTTAACATCAATATCACTATTAACAACCAGCTGGTCGCTATTCATTTCATCAGATACGGTGAAAGTCTTCAGTTTTGCAACGTTTTCAGGAACATTGACAGTCAGAGTATACGGAACATCATCACCAATGCCATAGTCTGCATCCTTTTTACCTGTAATTTCCTTTTTGAAGTCCGGCTTGTAGTTCTTTACTTTAACCTGTGCTCCACTAAAAGCAGTAGTGTCAAAGCTCTTTACACTAGTTTCAGGCTTTTGCGCGCCTTCAATATCACTTTCGGTCGCTGCAACCATCTCGCCATTGTCACCGATCTTAAAAACATAGGCAATGCCGGAATCCAAAATGTAACCATCGTTTGCATTAACTTCAGTTTCCACAAAGGCATATACACCTTTGGTCAAACCAGAAACGCTGATTTTGCCATCTGCACCCGTGGTAAGGACACCCGTTTTATTAGCTGCGTCAAGCCACTCGCCTGCATTATCTACGCCATTTGCAGGCTTCTTCTCAATCCAAGTCCATGTTCCGTCTTCATTCTTCTTATAGAGCTTAAACTTGTAGCTCTGCATGGCTGTAACTTCTGTATCTGTACCGCTCTGCTTACCGACTTTCTGCAAAACAGCCTGACCATATGCAGTAGAGTTTTTCGGGAAGACATGAACATCGTACAGCCAATCAGTCAGACCGCCATTCGTATCAGTCGAGACTTTTGTCATAGGAACAGAGACAAAGAACGGCTCACATGCAGTCCTGACAGAATCCGGTGTTTCGGTTTCAAGCACAAGGTAAAGACCCAAAGGCAATTTTTCAAACTTAACAACGCCACTGGTATCTGTCGTTTTCGAATCGACTTCAGTTACAGTTGCAGTCACGTCACTCTTCAGTTTATAACCGCCGGTAGTAGTATCAGGTTCTGCATAATCTTCCCAGCTTGTAGGCCAAGCTACATCTTTACCATCATAATATTTTTTCAGATCTTCTGCATTCTTAACCTGATAAACGGTAAAGGTTGCACCTGCCAACGGAGTAGGCGTTTCACCTTTGTCATTCGAAGGAAGACTCCCTGCGTCTTCTGCCTCGCCGGTTGCAGGCCCTCTAGTATCATCGTTCCACTCATATTTATGAATCGTAATGGAACCGGTATCCTGCGTCCAAACCGGATTTGCAGTGGGTGCCGGTGTTGTTCCACTGCCCTCATCTGCCATTGCTGGCATGGCGCACAGGCTGAGGGCCAGAGCGGCGCTCAACAGGCCTGTGAGAAAACGTTTTGCTTTTTTCATTTCAGTACCTCTTCTCTTAAAAAAATCATCATCGGATGGGCGGCGGGGCCGCCCGGCTTAAGGGTTCTGCATCAGCACGGCGTGCAGTGCGGGGCGCTGCAGCGGGGAAACGCTGCCGCGCCGCCCGCACTGTGCCGTGAAGAAAAAAGGAGGAAAAACTGGGCCGCTTGCCCACTTGGCTTATGGCTGCGCCCTGCCGTAAACGGGCGCGCACTGGCGGGCAGGCCCTGTACCCTGGGGGTTGCTGGGTTTCCGGGGGATGGTTAATGTCGCCGGCCCCCTTTCCTGTTGTAGCGGAATGTGAATATCAACAGCCCTGCCACCGCCAGCGGCATGCCGATCAGCAGCCACAGGCTTGGCGCGTCTGCACCCGTGTGGGGCAGCTCAGGCGTTTTACGGTTCAGAACGGTAAGGGTCATGGTGTAGGTGTTGTCGGACTGCGTAAACTTGTTTTTGTCATCAATTAGCTGCCCATCAATAGAACACGTGCCGTCTTGGGTAAATTTGATCACAATTGGCTGTGCCAACAGGTTGTACCCCGGATGTGCCTTGGTTTCCGTCAGGCGGTATGTACCGGGTTTCAGATTTGTGAACACATTGGTGATTTCGCCTTTATCGTTCGTTGTGGCGGTAATGGAACCTGTGTTTGTGCCATTTGTGCTATTGAATATATAGGCAGTATCTACCTTCTGCGGTTCTCCTTCGGTTGTTGGTTCGACCAGCTTTTCCAGCTTGAACTCAACACCACCCAAGGGCACATCTTTGCCATTTTTGCCTTTTTCCGCGTCCTTCTTGATGATATCCAGTACAAACTTCGGGTTCTGCAGCGTGTTGGTCAGCACAATCTTGCCGCTGCCGCCGGTGATGGTTCCACCGTTTACTTTGGCTGGCGTTGTAGTTGCGCCGGTTTCGCTGTCCGTTTCGCTGTTTGCTGTGGCTGTATTGCCTTTTGAGCTGCCCGCGCTGTCCGTTTCGCTTTTTGGTGTTGCTTCAGCCGTTACAACATACGTATTGCCCTTAATCGTAATGGTTCCGCCTGGTGCTACCTGTTCAAATTGGTCATTCTCCACCGTACCTTCCACAATGCGGTACACATAATCGGTTTGATTGCCGTCAGCATCGATCTGGTACTGATCCAAACCGCTAAAGGGATACAGCCAGCCGTTATCTTTGGGATAAACCGTAACATATTTGCTGCCCGAGGTCGGGTAGTCAACAACATCCCACGGGGCATTCTCAGCACTGTCTGCCAGGCGGCGCTGGAGCTGGATGTAGATTTGTTCCGGCCGGTTCTCTGTACTAAGTTCCTTACCATTTGCATCTTCCCAGAGCTTATTGAACTCAATGTTGATCAGTTTGCGCTGGGTGTTGGTAAAGATTGCGGTAACTTCCGGATTGTCCGGATTTTCGCTCGCCACAATCTCGCCTTCCACCATGGTTTTGCCGATCACCTGGGCGTATTGACCTTCCGGAACAGTTACGCTTTGCAGTGTGGAACCATCACTGGTTTCGACTTCCTTGATGGTATAGCGGGTGCCAACGGGGATGCCGGTGATGATTCCGGTGTCGCCATTCTTCATATCAATCGTAACGGGTTTTTCGATGGACTTTTCTTCCAGACCCTCACCGCCAACATTACTAAAGGTAACTTTGAAGGTGTAGATGCCTTTAATGTTCTCTCCCTCACCAGCTGCGGCCTGCTTTTTGATTTTCAGCCCGCCGGTTTTGACGGTGTTGACGTATTTTACCTTTAGCTTTGTCAGCGTGGATTTTGTTTCGTCCGGGTTCTTATAGGAGCGGAAGACGATGGTGTCGCCTTTGGGTTTGGTTCCTTTATAGTTATTATTCGTTTGATCATCATTCGTTCTTATTTTTTCCGTTCGGCCATCATTGGGGCTGCTTCCCTCCTGCTCTTTTAAAGAAGGTGTTGAATCAGGAAGACTTACGCTGTCACCTCCGCTCATCGACTCAACCTCCCGCCCGTTCTCGCACACGGTCCATGTGGTGTCGTACAGGTTTTCGTTCAGTTCCTCTTTGAGCGAAATGTAGCTGCCGCGGCGGAACTGGTCGCTGAAGGTAACGGTTTCTCCAGCTTCCAGAACAAAGCGTCCGTCACCGTCCACCAACTGGGTGTCTGTGTCCATGTTGGAGGTGTACTGTGCGTTTTCGGCGTTTTCCAAATGACCGCTTTCGGCGGAGCCGTAATCCGGGATGTCCTTCTGATCGGTTGTAAAGCCGGTCATCTTACTTGGCACCGCTTTGGGAATGAAGGTAAAGTTCCTGAAATAGATGTTGCGGTTATAGTTATCGCCCACGCGGATAGTTGCAACGTTGTTGTTAAACTTGCCCTGCTCTTTCATCTTGTGCAGGTCCAGCTTTACGGTGACCCATTGGTCTGTCTTCACTTCGACCGAGCCATACGTTGCGCCGTTAATGCCTGTTGTGCCAAGGCTGCCTTTTTGGCCGGGGGTAGGTGTCTGATTATCCAGCAGTTCCAGATACAGGTTGTTGAGGGAAAGGTCACTACCATCTTTTTGGGAAACGTAAACCTGGAACGTAAGGAAGCGCATGTCTTTGATATTGATGGGTTTTCCCAGCGTCAGGATGCCACGACGTTTCTCACGCGCTGCACTTTGCGTATCCATATAGCGTGCGTACCAGTGAAGGACCTTTTCGGTATTTTGCCCGGTATCTTGCCCGGAATCCGGCTTGGAATCTGGCCAGGGGTTTTTAACCAACTCGAAAATGTAGTCACCTTTGTTTGATTCGGTTGGTTCGGTTGCGGGTTTAAACGTGTTACCACCATTCTCAGTCAAATCCACCACTTTGGTATCGCTTGGATTCGGTTTAGCGGCAACTTTTGTTCCATAATGGGTTGCCTGGTTCTGGATGGTGAAGTTGAAGATTTTCTGGTTTTTAAAGCAGTTTTTGAAGTCATCATCAGTAACGTTTTTCAGATCGACCTCTTTTTGAACCTGCAGCTCGTTATTATCCGGGAAGTTGAACGCCACCGCCATGTTGGACTCCCACATACCGCGTTCCATATAGTACATGGTAAGGGTGTGCTTTTTGCCTTTGCCGAGGTCATTAAGAGTAGTGCCTTGCGCGTAGAAATTGATGACCTCTTTATTATATGTTACGGTCTTGACAGGTTCGACTTTTTCATCTTTATCACCTTCTGATGACGTTCCGCCTGTTTTGACCCTACTGACATAGGCTGTTACACTATTATTCTTTTCATCTGCCTTGCCAAATTCCAGCAGGCCGGAAACCTCACCATGGGCGCCGCCAACGTCAAGCGCCAGCTTGCCATCAATGAATACCCAAACGTCATCGTCACCGGAGAAGAAGAACTTGATGTTGGTTTTTCCATTTTTTCCATCTGCTTCCACCATGCCGTCATCCGTCAGGGTAAAATCCATCTGCAGCTTGGTGCCAAAGCCGTAATTGTAGGTAGAAAACACACCAGAGGTTGCTGTTTCATTGAACGGGAAGTAGCCATAAGGGTCTTTCGGGGTCGATGACGCACTCACATTCCTTGAAGACTCTCTGTTATCGGCACTTTGGCTTTGGAGAAAATATTTTGAATCCGAATTTTGTTCCGAATTTTGTTTTAGATACAAGGTTGTATCCTTGCTGTCAAAGCACCAATAATCAACGCCCTGATCCTCATCAAAAATCTGTTTCTTGGTAAAGGGGAACGCAACGTTGTCGTACACATCGCCAAGCTTTGCCTTTTTACTATTCTCTCCTAAGAGGAATTCTTTGTTAAAGTGCGGCTCTACTGTTGCTTTTTCTGTTCCGTTTAACAACGGTGCTCCATCTGCGTTACCGGTGGATGTTTTATCCTTAACCAAGCCCTGATAGGCATAGTTTGTATGACCATTACTATTGTTGTTAGGGTCTTCATTATACTGAGAGTTATTGATTGCCATGAAACGCTTAACGTTGTTGTACCCAAACAAATTTAATGTACTAGCAATATCGCTAAAGTTAGTTCCTCCTCCAGGCTGGAAATGTCCGGTATAAATCGGGTATTGGGCACCTGCCTTCTCATAATAATCGCTCAACGCCTGATCAAATTCACGGAAGGGTACCCAGTTGCGGTGACTTACAGTAGAAGACTTTTGATCGTAACTGCCACGGTTATTGCCGTTCAGTTCGTAATCTGTATAATAGTCATACAGCGTACTGGTAACATATTTTGTGTTTGCTTCTTCCGTAAAAGGAGCGGATTCAATATCTACTACTTTAGTGCCAGTACTCTTCCCCTTTTCGGCATCACGCGGGGTGGTGTCTTTTAGAGCCCAGTAGCCGCCACGCGTTCCCTTGCTATATACTGCATCGTCATTCGTATCCGCATAGAAGCACTGTTCCGTTTTCTGATAGTCTGAAGGGATGGTTTCCCAACCTGTAGTGTCGCCGCATTTTGTAGTGAATTCATCGCTATTCAACGGATACGAAGAGAATACGATTTCGGTATAGCCATCCGGCACATCTGCTACATAGTAATCTGTGCCCTTAATCCGGCTCATTGGGCCGCCTATGCTTTCTGGGCCATCTCCTTTTAAGAGGTAGTAAACCGTACTTTGATCGGCTCTGGGGATTGAAAAGTTGCCGCTAGTATCATTCGTTCCTGTTGTTGGCAGCTTTGAGAAAGTAGCATCGTAATAGATAGGGAAAGATTTTTCTATACCCCATCTTACGTTGTTTGCGCCAGTATAGATAAAGCAGTTACTTGTATCACTGTATGTAAAGGATTCTTGATCATCAATAACATCTTCACCATAGAAGTTATAGAATTTGCTGGATTTGCTTTGACCGCCCTCATCCCATGTAAACTGAACATAAGAGCATGGATCGGTTGGGATGATAAAACTAGCGACGTCTCCCTTAGCAACAGTTTGAACTTCTGAGGCACCATTAACCGGTGTTAAGGCTCCATTTTCATCAGGAATATAGAAATTTGCCTTTACGTTCGTTAATTCAGCTGTACTGCGGTTTTCGAACTTGATGGGTTTGTTTGCATAGTATGTATAACTCGTCAGGATGGTATTGTCTGTCCATTCACCTGTATTATTATTAGCAGTTGGATCATACATTCTGTTATTGTAGGAGCTTATAAGACCCAGGTTATTATTTAGCGTAATCTGTGCTTTCCAACCAAGACTATCGCATAACTGGAACTGTATTTCTAGAAATTTATTTCCTAATATATCTTTACAATTCTTAACGGCATAAATCTTATGTCCATTTTTTTCCCATCCAGTCCACTCCATTGAATGCGGATGCCACCACACATTATCAGAATTGCCCGGGGTTTTTTCAGTTTTTACATTAAACTTAATTTCATCGGAATCTAAAACGGTCTGCCCATTAATCGTATCCGGAACGACAAAGTAAACCGTGAATCCATCTGCCGCTTCCGGCTCACTAACTGCCTGCACGTTATCCACGCTTTCTGCGGCGTACATCTTCTGCGGCTGTTCGGTCGGCTCCGGGGTGGCGGTGGGGGTCACGGTCGGCACAGGGGTGGCCGTTGCGGTGGCTGCCGGTTCCGGGGTCGGGGTGGGTTCTGCCGTGGGCTCCAGCGTTTCGGTCGGGGCGGGCTGCTCCGGCTCGGCGCTTTGTTCCGGTTCCGGGGTGGCGGCATCCGGCACCGGGGTGGCGGCGTTCTGCTCCGGCGGAACGGTATCCTCCCCGGAGGCCGTTCCCTGCTCAGCCTCCAGCAGCTCTACTTCGTCAGGTGCGTCGGGCAGAGGATCCACCTCGGCGTATACAGGCAGGGCCATTGCCATAACCAGGCAAGCGGTGACAAGCAGCGCTGTCAGCCGGCGCGCCCAACCTGTTGTGTTTTTTCCTGTTCTATTCAATCTGCTCACCCGTCTTTCGCGCTGGCTTGATGGAAGCACATTGTTCCACAGGGGATCCCCTGTGGAACAGTAAAAGAAGCCAGCTTCTTTTACTTGCGCAACCGTTGCCATGTTATTTTCAAAAAAAACCGCATCGAGTCTTCTCATTGCGCATTTACTTTTTATTTTCTTAATATAGCACCTTTACACCAGAAAGACAATACAATCCACGCAAATTCCTGTTTTTCAGCACTTTTACTGATTGCGCTTTCCTCCAATTATATAATGTGTTCAAAGCCTTTGTATAATTTACTCCTGATTTTCTTTTTGGCAGCGGTCCCTTTTATATACTTTGACCGCGCGTTTATGATCCTCTGCGCACACAGAGCGCAACTTTGCGGCAAAATTCGCCTTTTTTGTTGCCTTTTCCTGTTTTTGCGCAATTATTTGTTTCGCATGCGCCTGTTTGCGGCGGGGCCTGGCGGCTGGGCGGGCGCCTTGTGGGAGGGATGGCAGGTTTGCGGCGCACGGTTCCCGTTTTTTTGCGGCGCGATGGGTACACCGCGCCCCTGCAAACGGTTTGCGGTGTTTGCGGCGGCGGGTGCGGGTTTGGTGGATTGCACGCCCGCCAACGGGACGCCGTTCTCCCTTTACACCGGGGTGCGGGTTTGCTGCAGATATGCCATTCGCTTTTTTGCCCCCCCTGCCCTGCCCCTGATTCCCGGTTCCCCCTTGCCGATCTCTATTTGCGCCAGCTCCTGAGGTGCATCTGAGAGCAACGAAAATAGCGGATCTTTCGCAAGCACAAAATCCGGCTGCGTTTGCGAAATATCCGTCATTTTCTTTGTTTTCAGATACACCTCCAGCTCCCAGCTTTCAATCTATCCTGTGTAAACTGCAACCCCTCACGCGCCATTCTGTGCGGCACTTACCTTATAATATAGGGGTGCTACCCTGTGTAAATTTGCAACTGATCTTTTTGAAGCAGCTGTGAGCTGTTGTAATTTTGCACAGGGTATTGCCCGCATTCTGTGCCGAACATTCCCGAAATGTGTTGGAAAAACGCACAGGATTGCCTTGTTTCCCTATGCCGCTTACTGTTGGAAAAACGCACAGGTTACCCCCGGAACAGTTGCATTTTACACAGGGTATTCCCGCTCCCCTGCCCCGCCGTGACCCGCGTGCCTGTTGGAAAATCACACAGGATAGGCCCGTTCCCCGTGTTGCAATTTACACAGGTTTGGCTGTTTTTGGCTTATTTGCAACTTTACGCAGGTTGCTTTCCGCACAGGAAAATGGTGGTGGAATGCACAGGCTGCAGTTGGTTGAACACACAGGTTTGCGTTGTTAAATTACACAGGCTCTACCTATTACTAATATAGAACTAAACAACTAAGCCATAATAACAACCAGAGGTAAGCCGGGAGATGGGGGAGAACGGGAAAAAATTGGTGTTGACATTCCATCAGGTTACAGAACCCTGAAACAACAGGACAGAAAAGCACAATAAAACCCTGTGTAACCGGCACCCGGGCTGCAACCCCCACAGGATATATGGCAAACCACAACACGGGTGTTGCATTTTGCACAGGGTAATGACGGTGAAACCCTGTGTAAATTTGCAATTCTTGCGCCGGACAACAGGATGTGCTATAATGTTTAGCATGATGTGCGTGACCACCCGGGATACAGCAACCGATATAGGAGGCCCCTGCTTATGGCGGCAAGTAAACAGAAAAAAGATGATCCGTTTGTCGTTACGTTTGAAGAACGCGGGGACCAGACCATCGTTCGCAAATCCAATGACCTTGTACAGATGACGCGCAACAACCTGACGCTGAGCCAGCAGCGCCTGATGCTGCATATTTTTTCGATGATTAAGCCGGAGGATACGGACCTGCCCTCTTATGAGCTGAGCATTTATGATTTTATCAAGATGACCGGCATGGACCCGCACAGCGGGGCGCTGTACAAGCAGGTGCGCAAAAATATTGAGGAGCTGGCCAACGCGCCCATCCAGTGGATCAAGAATAACGGAACTTCCACGGTGGAAACATTCCGCTGGATCGATAAAGTGCGCATTGATGAGGGCCGCGCGCGTATGACCATCACGCTGGATCCGGTGCTGAAACCGCACCTGGTGCAGCTGAAAACCCTGTATACCACCATGGATGTGACCTACACCATGCTGATGCGGTCCACGTATTCCATCCGCATTTACGAGCTGTGCAAGAGCTACCAGAGCCTGTACCTGAAAAAGAAAGCGGCCGGGGAACCGCTGGTATGGAACCTGAGCATGCTGTATGAACAGCTTTCGTATACGGCCAACCGATGGTCGGATTTCCGCCGCCTGGCACTGGAAAAGGCAAAGGCGGAAATTAACGAAAAGACGGATATTATTTTTAATTACGATGTGTACGAAAAAAAAGGGCAGAAGGTTCTTTCGCTGGTGGTAACGATTGACCCGGTGGATGATGCCGCCGCACAGGCCAACCTGGACAGCATCAACAGCACAGTGCGCAAAAAGAGCAAAAAGAAGGGCCGCCCCACCGTGGCGATTGAGGATTCGCTGCTGGATGATCCCAGCGTGATCACCTTTGATTATGTTTCGGCACCGGAAACAACGATCCCCTATTCCTTTGGACGCCACCGCACCGAGCTGCGGGAGGAAATTGTTGTGAAAGCGCGCATGGATCAGCTGCGCGCGGAGATTACGCCCGAAGAGCTGCACGCGGTGGAAGTGATCATTGATGTGTTGGCAGATGCCTGCTGCACCATCCAGGCAGGCGATGGCGAGCAGGACGGCGGCAACAAAACGGTGTTTGGAAAGATGAATGCCATCATCCTGGATTGCGGCGGGCTGACCAGTTGGCTGGCCGGTGTGGCACCCCGCTATGCACAGGAGATCATTCCCCGGTCGCAGAAGATGCGCAGCCCGGCGCGGTACCTGAACAAGG
>OHUA01001099.1_pt1 | contig 11009 bp, 8 predicted proteins | sample 1579051 | NCBI WGS metagenome assembly OHUA01 (sample SAMEA3879559, study PRJEB24766) | human gut metagenome | biome: human-associated habitat; feature: feces | place: USA | collected 1985/1987 | reverse complement strand
GTATTAATGAGTGTAGCAGAAGTAATTGAAGCGGTGCTGGCAGTAGCAGCATTGGTAAATGTTGTTGAACGATGAACAAAATGCGAAAGAGAGGGGCGATGCGATTGCCAAAAAGCACAACAAAATTAAAACAATACTTTCCGTTGATTCGCGAGCGGGAGGACATCAAGCAGGAAATCCGTGAGAATCCGAAGCTATTAGAAAAATATCGGGAATGGGATGAAGAACAGCAGAACAGTCTTGCCAATGTCGAAGTCCAGAAAATCGGGTACAGCTTTCCGGGACAGAGAAGTGCCTGTTATTCCTCGGATTTACTGCTCAGACAGTATAAGAGAGTCAAAGGCGAAAAGAAAAAAGCCTTCAGTTATAAGGATATAAAATCCGTCTATACGATAGTATTCTTTGAAACAAGTATCAAAGAATTTCATGAATATCCACAAAACTACATTCACAAATTCAAACAGCAGTCAGACACAGGTCTGGAACTGGAATTACTGCAAAAATATGTGTTCATACCGCTTGACATTTTCCGTGGAATCTACCACAATAATCTTAGGAATAAGACAGAAGCGTGGCTCACATTTCTAAGTACAGACGAACCGGAGATTATCATTGAATTAATCAGTCAATACCCGGAGTTTAAAGAGATGTACGAAGAAATCTATGTCATGTGTCAGAATGTGGAAAAGGTGATGGAAATGTTTTCAAAGGAATTGATTCAACTGGATAGAAATACGGTGCAGTACATGATAGATGAAATGCAGGATACGATTGATGTTCAGAAAGAAGAATTGGAAGCAAAGCAGGAAACCATTGACACACAGAAGGGAGAACTGGAACAGCAGAAAGCAACTATCAGTACGCAGAAGAATGAACTTGAAGAACAGAAAACAACCATTAATACTCAAAAGGAAGAACTAGAGGCTAAACAGAATACCATTGACACACAAAAAGATGAAATTGAAACAATGAAGCGGCAATTACAGTCAGTCATGGCACAGATTGAACAGTTAAAGAAACAGTAAAGACTCCGCAAAACTTTAACAGAGCAGAACAAAGGCATAGTTGTTGTAAAAACAGTATCATTCTTGACAATTCCCTCAAAAAATATCACAATATATGGTAAAATGCGTTAGAAATTAATACAGATTATAAGGTGAAAAGGGAGAAAAGATAAGAATGGATAGTTTTATTTACAGTATTAATGCAACAGTGCCGATTTTTTTGGTAATGATTGTCGGCTGGGTGATAAAACAGCTTGGTGTGATTGATGAACATTTTGTCAGTAAGGCGAATAAATATGTGTTTCATGTAGCGCTGCCAGTGCTGTTATTCCAACAGATTTCAAGTGCAGACATGACATCGCAGTTTGATATCCGGTTTGTGCTGTACTGTATGCTTGCAACAACAGCATTTTTCGTAATTACATGGGTGGTGACGGAACTGTTGATGAAGGACGATACGCAGAAGGGAAGCTTTGTGCAGTGTGCCTGCCGGAGCAGTGCGGCAATTCTTGGCATGGCATTTATTCAGAATATGTACTCATCAACCGGCATGGCACCGTTGATGATTGTATCAGCCGTTCCGTTATTTAATATTTATTCGGTCATTATTCTGACATTAAAAGCACACCCGGAGGTAAAAACAGGCAGTGCGGTCAAGAAAGAGCCACACAGTGCTGTAATTAAGAGAGCCTTTATCAATGTCTTAAAAAATCCGATTATTATAGGAATCGTACTGGGACTGCCGTTTTCATTACTGCATGTGCAGTTCCCGGTGATTATTAATAAGACGCTGACAAGTATCGCGCAGACGGCGACACCGATAGCGCTGATTGTAATCGGTGCGGGTTTTGAGGGCAGAAAGGCAATTAAAAAGATTAAGCCGACCGTAATTGCAACCTTTATTAAGTTAATCGGTATTGCGGCAGTCTGCCTGCCGATAGCTGTTGCCATGGGATACCGCAATCAGGAGCTGGTGGCAATTCTTATTATGGTGGCATCACCGACAACCGTGAGCTGCTATATTATGTCGGAAAATATGGACAATGACGGTGTGTTAGCATCCAGTATCATTGTACTTACGACGTTATTATCCTCTATTACGCTGACCGGCTGGATTTACCTGTTACGCAGTATGGGGCTTATCTGATATAAAACAGTTGAAATGAAAACAAGGCTATGATATAATAAACGTTAGTTTATAAACAAAAGGAGGTATTGTCGTGAAGCATATTAAGACAATCAGCAACCGCGTATTAAAGGATACAATGAAGCACGGCGGATGTGGCGAGTGCCAGACATCATGCCAGTCAGCATGTAAGACATCTTGCACAGTTGGTAACCAGAGCTGTGAGAATAAGAATAACTAGTATTTTTAGTAAGAGAGTGTCGAACTATTCTGCACTCTCTTATTTTTCGTAAATGTATAGAGAACATTTACGGTTTGGAGGCTTTTTAATGATACATCAGTATAAGAATAATGGTTATAACATCGTATTAGATGTCAACAGCGGTTCTGTGCATGTTGTTGATGACATGGTATACGATATTATAGGACTTTATGAGAATAATACTCTTGAGCAGATTACAGATGCACTTAGAGACAGATATTCTGTTCAGGATATTAAAGAGGCATATGAAGAGATTGGCGAACTTAAGGAAGCAGGCCAGCTCTTTACAGAAGATATATATGAACCATATATTGATAACTTTAAGGACAGACCTACAGTTGTTAAAGCGTTATGTCTTCACATAGCACATGATTGTAACCTTGCATGTAAATATTGTTTTGCTGAAGAAGGTGAATATCATGGAAGAAGAGCTCTTATGAGCTATGAGGTAGGAAAGAAGGCACTTGATTTCCTTGTTGCCAATTCAGGTTCAAGAAAGAATCTTGAGGTTGATTTCTTTGGCGGAGAGCCAACTATGAATTTTGAAGTTGTTAAACAGCTTGTTGAATACGGAAGAAGCATAGAAGAGGCTAATAATAAGAAGTTCAGATTCACACTTACGACTAATGGTATTCTTCTTAATGACGAGATTCTTGATTTCGCCAATAAGGAAATGAGCAATATTGTTCTTAGTATTGATGGACGTAAGGAGATTAACGACCTTATGCGTCCTACAAGAAACAATCATGGAAGTTCATATGACATTATAATGCCTAAGTTCAAGAAAGTGGCAGAGAGCAGAAATCAGATGAATTATTATGTAAGAGGTACATTTACACATAATAATCTGGATTTTTCAGAAGATGTTCTTCATCTTGCTGATGAAGGATTTGAGCAGATTTCTGTTGAACCTGTTGTTGCTCAGCCAACAGATTCCTATGCCATAAGAGAAGAGGATATTCCGTTCCTTTGTGAACAGTATGATATCCTTGCGAAAGAAATCATTAAGCGAAAGAAAGCTGGTAAAGGCTTTAATTTCTTCCACTTTATGATAGATATTAATGGTGGTCCATGTGTTGCCAAGAGATTGTCAGGATGTGGTTCAGGCTGTGAGTATCTTGCAGTTACACCTTGGGGAGATTTCTACCCATGTCATCAGTTTGTTGGCAATGAAGATTTCCTTATGGGTAATGTCGATGATGGAATAGTAAGACCGGACATCAGAGATATGTTTAAGAATAGCAATGTCTATTCAAAGGAAAAATGTAAGAATTGTTTTGCAAAATTCTATTGCAGTGGTGGTTGTGCAGCTAACTCATATAACTTCCATGGTAACATTAATGATGCGTATGATGTTGGATGTGAACTTCAGAAAAAGCGTATAGAATGTGCAATAATGATTCGTGCAGCTATGGCTGAGGAAGAATAAGTAAAAGGGAGAGTTTTTAACATGAAGTACAGTTTACCTAAGAAGATTATTTATTCAATAATCGTTGCTGTTTTACTGGTTGGACTTGTATTAACAGCATTTTTCGGACTTAATGGAAAGGGATACGGAAGCACATATGATATAGATCTTGGTCTTGATCTTGCCGGTGGTGTAAGTATCACATACCAGATTAAGGAAGATAACTTTACATCACAGGATGTAGAGGATACAATCTATAAGCTTCAGAAGCGAGTAGAAGGAAAGAGTACAGAGTCACAGGTTTATAAGGAAGGTGACAACAGAATCACAGTTGAGATTCCTGGAGTAACAGATGCTAATGAGATTCTTAAGGAACTTGGTACACCAGGTTCATTGGAATTCCTTGATTCCACAGGATATACAGCATTTTCACAGGGAAATGACTACACACCACTACTTACAGGTTCTGATGTAAAAGCTGCACAGGCTTACACAGATACTAATAGTCAGGAAGATACTCCTTATGGAGTGCAGCTTACATTTACAGATGAGGGATCAACTAAGTTCTACGATGCAACATCAGCTAATATCGGTAAAAGAATATATATTGTATATGATGGAGAAGTTGTAAGTGCACCTAACGTTAAGACAGCTATATCAGGTGGTACAGCAACTATCACAGGTATGGAATCATTCGATGAGGCAGATAACCTTGCAACATACATAAGAGTTGGTTCTATTCCTCTTACACTTGAGGAAGTAAGCTCTAACATTGTTGGTGCACAGCTTGGACATGCAGCAATCAAGACAAGTTTAATTGCAGCTGCTATAGGTCTTGCATTACTTTGCTTATTCATGATTGTTATGTTCAGAATTCCTGGACTTGTTGCAACATTATCACTGATTATCTATACATCACTTGTTTTATTCCTTGTAAGTGTATATGATCTTACTCTTACACTTCCAGGTATTGCAGGTATTATTCTTGGTATTGGTATGGCGGTAGATGGTAATGTTATTATCTACACAAGAATAAGGGAAGAGATTGGTGCCGGAAAGTCTGTAGAGAATGCTATTCTTTCAGGATATAACAAGGCAACATCATCTATCGTAGATGGTAACGTAACAACACTTATTGCAGCTTTAGTATTGTACATATTCGGTACAGGTCCAGTTAAGGGCTTTGCTACAACTCTTGCAGTTGGTAATATCGTATCAATCTTTACATCACTTGTTATTACTAAGGTTATTATGAAGCTCTTATATAACTTTGGTATAAGGGATGCTAAGTGGTATGGTAAGAATGTATACAGAAAGACTCTTAATGTTCTTAGTATTAAGAAATGGGCTGCAATTGGTTCAGCAGTAGTTATTGCTGCTGGAATCATAACTATGGCAGTTCAGGCTGCTCTTGGAAACAGAGCATTGAATTTCAGTCTTGAGTTTGTTGGTGGTTCAACAACAATATTTACATTTGATAAAGAGTATACAGCAGAAGAGATTGAGGATAACATCATTCCTGTAATCAGAGATGCTGCAGGTATTACAGAGGTTCAGCAGCAGAAGGTTGCAGATTCAACACAGGTTTCTTTCAAGACATCTGATCTTTCACTTGACCAGAGAGAAGCTATTGAAAATGCGGTTACTGCTAAGTACCCAATCAAGGATGGAACAATTGTTGAGACAGATACAATCAGTTCATCGGTTTCTGCAACAGTTAAGAGAGATGCTATTCTTTCGGTTATACTTGCTACAATCTGTATGCTTATATACATCTTTGTAAGATTCCGTGATATCAGATTCGCATTAGCTGCTGTATTAGCACTTCTTCATGATGTACTTGTTGTTCTTGCATTCTATGCATTTGCAAGAATTCCGGTTGGAACAACATTTATTGCATGTATGCTTACAATAGTAGGTTACTCTATCAACGGTACAATTATTATCTTTGACAGAATAAGAGAGCAGTTAAAGACAGCTAATTCAAAGACTAACATTACAGAGCTTGTTAACTCATCAATTACAAGCACAATGTCAAGAACAGTATATACATCTATAACAACACTTATAATGCTTATAGTTCTTTTCATTATGGGTGTAACTTCTGTTAAGGAGTTCACACTTCCACTTATCGTAGGTATTGTTGTTGGTGCTTACTCATCAGTATGCTTAACAAGTGCTATGTGGTATGTAATGGGTGGTAAGAAGAGAGGCGTTGTAGAAGAGAATAATAAAAAAGCAGCTTCTAAGAAAGAGGTTTTTGAAGATGGTTCTCAGGTTTAATTAACAGATACAATAAGTTTATGACATGGCGGGGATTGTATATCAGTTCCCGCCATAATTGGTTTAATAGTGAAACAGGGAGAAAAGAGTGAAAAGCAACTGGATAGTATACACTAAGAAAGCTGATTTCAAAGCAATTGGGGAAAGATTTGGCATTGACCAGGTTATGGCGAGAATTATCCGTAACAGAGGGTTAGAAACGGATGAGCAGATAAATATGTATCTTAATGGGACCGTGGATGATATGCATTCACCACATTTATTAAAGGATGCAGACAAATGTGTTGATATCCTCACAGACAAGATACAAGCAGGAAAGAAAATACATATTATCGGTGATTATGATATAGATGGAATATGTTCAACAACAATTCTCTACAAAGGGCTAAAGGCTGCAGGAGCAGATGTAACATTTGCAGTACCAGACAGAATTATTGACGGATATGGTATTAATGAGCACTTAATAGATGAAGCATATAATAATGGCACAGATACAATCATTACATGCGATAATGGAATTGCTGCGATTGAGCAGATTAAATATGCTAAAGAAAAGGGCATGACAGTAATTGTTACTGATCATCATGATATTCCGTTTGATTTCGTTGATGGAGAAAAGATACATAAAGTACCACAGGCAGATGCAATTGTTAATCCTAAGCAGGAAGACTGTCCGTATCCATTTGATAAGCTGTGTGGAGCGGGAGTAGCCTTCAAGGTTATTAAGATTATATATGAGAGACTTGGACTTAATCCAATCGAACTTGAAGAATATGCAGAGCTTATGGCAATTGCAACAATAGGGGATGTAGTTGATTTATCAGATGAGAACAGGGTAATTGTTAAATATGGTTTAAAGCATCTGGCAGTAACTACTAATATTGGTATAAGAGCACTTGTAGAGGCGTGTGAGCTTGAGATAGACAAGATAAGCTCATATCACATAGGATTTGTTATAGGTCCATGTCTTAATGCAACAGGAAGACTTGATTCAGCAAGAAGAGCCATTGAACTGCTTCTTACTACAGATATGGAAGATGCGAGAAATAAGGCTTTAGAGCTTCGCACACTTAATGTTGAAAGAAAAGATATAACAGAAGAATATGCCGCTATTGCAATTGAACAGGTTGAGAACACTGAACTAAAAGACGACAAGGTGTTAGTTGTGTATCTTCCTGACTGCCATGAAAGTGTTGCGGGAATAATTGCCGGAAGAGTAAGAGAAAAATTCTACAGGCCTTCAATAGTAATAACTAAAGCAGAAGATGGTGCAAAGGGTTCAGGGCGTTCAATAGAAGGCTATAACATGTTTGAGGAGATAAGCAAATGTGGTAAGCTCCTTAACAAATATGGTGGACATCCAATGGCTGCCGGAATATCACTTGATATTGATAAAATTGATGAATTCAGGAAAGCACTGAATGAGAACCAGACAATGACAGAAAATGTTCTTACTCCTACAGTGTGGATTGATGTGCCTATGCCGGTTGATTATGTTGATATAAAGCTGATAAAGCAGTTTGAGAAGCTGCAGCCTTTCGGAAAAGGTAATGAAAAACCAGTGTTTGCAGACAGAAATCTTACTGTAAGACAGTCAGCTGTGATTGGGAAAAATAAAAATGTATTAAGATGTCAGTTAGAAAGTGAGCATGGCAAGCTGGTGACAGCAATCAGGTTCAAATTAGACGGTCAGGAGATACCAGAGGTAGGAAGGAAGATATCTATGGTGTATTACCCTGATATTAATGAATATAATGGGATTGTTTCAATACAGTTTCGAATAGAAGACTGGAGATATGTGTAAGTAGCAGCCCTCCAATAAAAGAACCGTCGGTTCTTTGACCTGTACAGGTCAATGGGACCGGCGGTTTATATATTCTGTCTTATACTTAGAATAGATGATTTTCTGGCTGTTATACAGGCTGTAATATCCGGATAACAGATAACTTAATGCAATACACAGAAGCGTGAATTTCATAGTTGATGCACCAAACATTTCGATAGATAGAATAAATGATGTGAGGGGGCAGTTAGTTACTCCGCAGAACACACTTACCATACCACATGCTGCACATAATCCGACAGGGAGTCCGAATATAGGTGCTAAGAAGCTTCCAAGCGTTGCACCCACGAAAAGAGTAGGAACAATTTCGCCACCTTTGAATCCACCGCCCAAAGTTACGGCTGTAAACAGCATTTTTAAAAGAAATACATACCATGCACAACTTGTTACAAAGCTTCTTGCAATAATATCTGAGCCTGCACCGAGATAATCAGTTGTGCCAAATATGTAACGCATGGCAATAACAAGAGCACCGGCAATAATTATTCTTATGTATGGGTTGTTTATGTAATCAGTGTAGAGCTTTGAAGTACCGTGTAAAACAACACACAGCAAAATGCTTGCAAGAGCAAAAAGTACGGACATGATGATGAATTTACTGCCATTAATAAAAGAAAAAGAAGCGATTTCATCAACTACAAAATGTGTAGATTCAAGTCCCAGTGCAGAGGCTATGCCCTGTGCTATAAATGCAGCGAGAACGCATGGAACTAAAGCGGCATAATACATAACACCGACGCTGATTACTTCCATGGAGAATACTGCAGCTGCAATAGGTGTGCCGAAAAGTGCCGAGAAACAGGCACTCATGCCGCACATAATCATAATTCGAGTATCCTTCTCGTCGAACTTAAACAGTTTTGCAAATGTGTTACCTAATGCACCTCCTACCTGAAGTGCAGCACCTTCTCGTCCGGCAGAACCACCACACAGATGGGTAAGCAGTGTTGATACAATTATAAGGGGAGCAACTCTTCCCGGGACTTCATCATTCGACTGTATTGCGGTTATGACAAGGTTAGTTCCACGGTTTCCAGCTTCATGGACTATATTGTACATGAATACAATAATGATACCGGCAACAGGCAGTCCGAATAGTAAAAATGGGTATTCAACGCGCAGGCTGCCTACATAACCAAGCATCAGGTGAAATACAGCACCGACAGAACCAATAAAACAGCCACATACAACCGAGCAGAATAACCATTTGAAAAGAGTTATTACTGCAAGCTTAAGCCGTTGAATATATTCAAACATAATTTCTTTATCCATATTCCAGACCTCTATATTAGAAAACTTTTCTGCTCATATTACTGTTATGATAAGCAGGATCATTAGTAACATCATCAATAAACCATGAAGGGACAGTGTATGAATTAGCAGCTTCGATAGTTGGAAATTCAACTTCTGCAAGGATAGTGCCAGCAAAGAGCCCCTCAAATATGTCAAGTTCAATAGTATATCCATTGCCATCAGGGATTTCATAACGCTTCTTGGTGATGATATTGCCATCAGCTTTCTTAATCAGATGTTCATAGGCTTCCTTGTTAAGCGGAAGATTGTATTCTTCTCTGGCCATCATTCCGCCACCCTTATAAGTGAGATAGTAATTATCATTGTCGCGTCTTACACGGACAACAGGAGCAGTGTTAAGATAGCCCTGTTCAATAAAGCGGCAGGGATAAGAATCTATATTGTCAGGGATGCCTGACACAAGATACTTGCGTTCGATTTCCATAATTAATAAACCTCGATTTCATGAACTTAATTAAATAAAGAGAAAAAAGGCTGCCACATAAGTGGCAGCCTTTAAAAGTCATAATTAATTACTTCTTCTTAGACTTCTTAGCTGGAGCTGCAGGTGTGTTAACAACATCCTTTAAAGCCTTACCAGCCTTGAACTTAGGCGCCTTAGAAGCAGGAATATTAATAGCTTCACCTGTCTGAGGATTCTTTCCTGTTCTAGCAGCTCTTTCAGCAACTTCAAATGTACCGAAACCAACTAACTGAATCTTGTCACCAGCCTTTAACTGTTCAGCAACAGTATCTGTGAAAGCCTTAACAGCACCTTCAGCGTCTTTCTTAGTAAGTCCAGTCTTTTCTGCGATAGCAGCAACTAATTCTGTCTTATTCATGATTTAATTGTCCTCCTTAAAAAATTAAGTAATAAAAGTCTAAAATATTTATACTCCATACCAAGCAATTTGTCAATAAAAAGTGGCTTAAAATGGGGGTTTTTAGCACTTTTTGACGAATCATGGTATTATTCTTCTTCCATGAGAGAATCCCAGTGTTCATACAACTCATCTAATTCTTTCTGCAGTCCGGCAGACTCATTATGCAGTTCCATTAAACGGGCGGTATTGCTTCCTATTGAAGGGTCAGAATATTCAGCATCAATAGCGGAAAGCCTTTCTTCAACCACGGATATTCTTTCTTCGGTGCGTTTGATTTCATTCTTTCTTTTCTTAAGTCTGTTCTGTTCTTCTCGTGACTGCTGCCATGAAATTTTAGAGTCTTTGACTGCAGTATCAGCGGAAGAACTGCCTGTTGTAGCAGGGAAAGTCTTTGTTGTCAGTATATCCCTTTTTTCAAGATAATAATCATAGTTTCCGATGTAGTTGGTCACTGTGTTGGCGGACAGCTCTATGATTCTGCCCGCAGTCTTGTTAATAAAATATCTATCATGCGATACATATAGCACCGTTCCCGTATACCTGTTAAGCGCCGACTCAAGAATCTCCTTCGACATAATATCAAGATGGTTCGTAGGCTCATCGAGTATAAGGAAATTGGCATTTGACAGCATAAGCTTTGCAAGGGAAACTCTTCCTCTCTCTCCACCGCTTAAATCCGATATCTTCTTAAAGACATCATCACCCGTAAATAAGAAGCATGCCAGCATATTCCTTATCTGCGTGTTGGTCATATCAGGATATGCATCGCCGATTTCATCAAATGCTGTCTTGTCCATGTGAAGCACATTGTGCTCCTGATCATAATAGCCTATCTCGACATTCGCCCCAAGCTTAACCTTGCCTGCATCCGCATCAATTATGTGATTTATTATCTTAAGGATGGTG
>OHUA01001098.1_pt1 | contig 11011 bp, 8 predicted proteins | sample 1579051 | NCBI WGS metagenome assembly OHUA01 (sample SAMEA3879559, study PRJEB24766) | human gut metagenome | biome: human-associated habitat; feature: feces | place: USA | collected 1985/1987 | reverse complement strand
CGGGGCTCTTCATTTCCTCGCAGGCGGTCAGGACTGCCTTGGTCCACTCCAGATTATTGATGTTGAACTGCGGCACACCGTAGTGGCCATCGCGTGCCTTGAGCAGCATTTCGGTTGCATTTACCAACATTATTCATTACCTCCAAAAATTATCGGGGTTCCGGCTCTGCCACACACCGCATTGTGCATGGTTTAACGAGCCCACATGGTTAGTATACCCCAAACTGCGCCTAAAATCAATCCGAACAGGCGCTTTTTCTTGCATAGAGCTGCTGCGGAACAGGCACGGCACAAAGCGGCTGATGCAGCAGCGGCAGAAATGTTCTGCGCCTGGCGACAAAAATCCATAGATGCTGCAACATCTGCCTTGTGCATCGATGACGCGAGTTTTCAACACATTTTAACATTCGTCAAAATGATGTTGGAGAAAATTGCAAAAGCGGACAATTTCCGGTTCAAAAAATTGTCATAATTCCGACTTGAATTTTACAAATTGTAAGGCTTTTGCCAAGATGTGGAGGAACCTGCTGTTGAAAACCCGGTGGAAACTGTTTAATTCCACCCGGAAAACGGGCGCTATGGCTGGACTTTTACACACTTTCCACCGAGTTTTCAACTTGTGGAAAAATTACAGAGCGTTTACGGAATGTATAGACGTTTTTTGTGGAAAACTTTTGACCTTGGCAAAACGGCGGAATTGCACCCCGCCGACCGGGCAGCGGGCAAAACATTTTTACAGCTGCCGAAACCGGCAGGAAGGAACGCTTTTTACCGAAAAAATTTTAGCGCCGGGCAATAAAATCTCTGCAATTTGTGGCGAAGCCGGGCGAGATATGGTATACTTTATCTTGGATTATCATAAACAGAATAAAACGCTCCGGCGCGGCACCGCCCGCCCGGAACGGAAGGAGCATAAAAAAGATGGAAGAACGTAACCAGCCGCGCCGTCCGCGCCGCGATGCAGAGCAGCCGCAGCAGAAAAGCGAGAGCCTGATCTACGGCAAAAACCCTGTGACCGAGCTGCTCAAGAGCGGCTCCGGTGTGGATACCGTGCTTATTGCCGAGGGGATGGCTCCGGCAGTGGCGGCATACTATACAGCGCTGGCCAAAGAGGCCGGTGCAACGGTCAAGCGGGTGCACCCCAACAAGCTGCGCCTGATGACCGGCACCGAGAGCCATCAGGGCGTGGCGGCCTTTGCAAGCGAGATCGAGTACGCGACCGTGGAGGATCTGCTGGCAGCAGCCAAAGCCAAGGGCGAGCCGCCCTTTTTGGTGCTGAGCGACGGCATTGAGGATCCCCACAATCTGGGCGCAGTCATGCGCAGCGCCCTGCTGTGCGGTGCCCACGGCATCGTCATCCCCAAGCGGGGCGGCGCGTCCGTCACCCCCACCGTCATCAAGTCCAGCGCCGGTGCGGCTGAGCGTCTGCCCGTGGCGCGGGTGGCCAACATCGGCGAGACCATCCGCCGCCTGAAGGAGCAGGGCGTGTTCGTCTACTGCGCCGACATGGACGGCGTCTCCCTGCGCAAGAATAACCTGACCGGCCCCATCGCGCTGGTACTGGGCAGCGAGGGCAGCGGGGTATCCCAGCTGGTCAAGAAGCTGTGCGACGGTGTGGTGCGGCTGGATATGGCTGCACCCGGTACCGGCGTGGACAGTTATAACGTTTCGGTGGCGGCAGGCATCATTCTGTACGAGATCCAGTCGCAGCGCGCCGTAGAAGAATAAAACAAGCGGTAAACTCCATCCAGAACAGTGGGAGGGACAAGGATGCCGAACAATAAAAATGAACGCAAGGGCAAGCAGACGGGAGAGCTCTCGGCTGAAGAGCGGTTCCGCAACTTCTTCAGCACCAGTGTGATCGATCTGCCCGAGGAGATGACCCACCGGGACGAGCCTGCTCCGGTGGAGGAAAAGCCCAAGGCCGGGCTGCTGGGCAAGCTGTTCGGCCACGATAAAGAAGAAACGCCCGCCGCGGCACAGCCGGTGCTGGAGATCCCCACCGGCGAGATCCTGCTGGGGGCAGATGCAAAGCCGGTACAGCCGGAGCAGGAGGACATGGCGCTGGAGCTGCGCACCGCAGACCCTGTTCCGGTAATGCCGCTGCAGTTTGCCCGGACAGAGCCGGTCGAGGCAGCGCCGGCAGAGCCTGTGCCTGCACCCAAGGCGGCTGCTGCTGTGCAGCCGGCACCGGAAAAGCCCGTACCGCAGCCAAAGCCGCAGCCCGCTGCAGCACCCCAAAAGCAGCCCAAGGCGAAGAACGCCCCGGAGATACTGCTGCCACAGGAGGAGCTGGAGCAGCGGGAGATGCAGCAGCTGAAGGATATGCTCAACGGCATGAGCGGCAAGGCAAAGCCTGCCGTGCAGCCGGCAAAGCCCGTGCAGGCAGCGCCGCAGCCAAAGGTGCAGCCCGCGCCTGCACAGCCTGCGGCAGAGCCGGAAAAAGCCCCGGCAAAGGCTGCACAACAGGCCGCCGAGGAACTGCCGCCGGTGGTGTTTGCCAGCGCTCCGGCAGACCCGGAAACGCTGCCGAAAAAGCCTGAGAAAAAGTCTATTTTCCAGATGTTCGGCACGGCAGAGGACGAAAAGCCCGCTGCCCACAAGCCGGAAAAAGAGGATACCATGAGCCTGCCGCTGCTCCCGCTGGAGCAGGACGGCGCTCCTGCTGATGAAACAGTGCCCGCACCGGCAGTCGATGCAGCTGTGACCCCGGCACAGCCGGAGGACGCACCCGCAGCAGAAACCGCTGCCCCTGCCGAGGATACTGTGCCGGAATCCACCACTGATAAGCTGCACCACATGGCCGCAGAGCTGACCTTGCGGTGTGTGCTGGCGGGCATTCTGGCCGTAGTGCTGCTGCACCTTGGGCTGACGGCAGAACGTCTGCTGCCGCCGCTTTCGGTGCTGGACCCGGACGCAGCACCGGCGGCGTTCTATGCCGCCAATCTGCTGCTGTTTGCCGCCAGCCTGTTTGTGGGCTACCCGGTGCTGCGGGACGGTCTGACCGGTCTGCGCGGCCGTCCCAGTGCAGACACCATGCCCGCGCTGGCCGCTGTGGCAGCGCTGCTGCAGGCAGTGGTGGCCATGCTGAATGCCAACGCCTACCGCAGCACCGAGGGCATCGGTCTGCTGACCGGTATGGCGGCGCTGGGGTTGTTTCTGGCGCTGGTGGGCAGCCGGGTGATGCTGTCTGCCGTGCAGGGCGGCTACGCGCTGGCGGCAGAGGGCGGCGAACTGCGGGGCGCTTACCGCACCCGCGATAAAGACCTGATCCGCGCCCTCGCCCGGGATCTGGAGCAGAAGGATCCGTGGGTGCTGCTGAGCCGCCCGGTGCAGACTGCCAGCGATGACTTTGTGGAGCAGAGTCTCAGCGAGCGCGCCAGCGAGCGCCGTGCCCGCAAGGTGGCCTGTGTTCTGCTGGCGGCAGCAGTGCTCAGCGGCGTAGCCTTCCTGCTGTTCGGCGGCGGCATCAACTGCGCTGTGGCTGCGGCTGCTGCCGTGCTGTGCATGGGCGCACCCCTTTCCTCGGTGCTGGTGCCGGGTCTGGCGGCGCTGCGGCTGCAAAGAGCTGCCGCCGCTGTGGGCGCTGTGGTGCCCGGCTGGGCAGCCATTGAGGAGCTGGGCGGCATCGACACCATTGAGCTGGACGCCGACGACCTGTTTACCGCCGACAGCGTAACGCTGGAGGATATCCGCATCTTCAAGGGCGGCCGCATCGACCGCGCCATCCTATATGCGGCCAGTGTGCTGAACGAGAGCTGCGACACCCTGCGCGGGCTGTTCCGCCAGATCATCGAGGATCGCACCGATATCCTGTTCCCGGTCAAGGATCTGGAGCAGCACACCGGACTGGGCTTCTCGGCGTGGTGCGACAATAACCGCATCCTCATCGGCACCCGCCGCTACATGGAGCAGGAGGGTGTTACCCTGCCGGAGCAGGACTACGAGGACAGCCACTCCAAAAATGGCGAGTTGCAAATTTTGTATCTGGCGGTGTCCGGCAATCTGCACGCCATGTTTGTGCTGCGCTATGTGGGCGGCCGCAATGTGGCACGCAGTCTTGCTTCTCTGCAAAGGGAGAACATCCGTCTGCTGGTCACCAGCAAGGATCCCAGCCTGACGGCGCGGCACATCACCGAGGCCTACCACCTGCCGGAGGGCATGGTCACGGTACTGGACGGCGACCAGTGTCGGGCTATTGAAGCCGCCGATGCAGCCCCGGCAAAGCCCAAGTGCTGCCTGTACCACCACAGGGGTTTTGCCAGCCTGACCGGCGGCTTGCAGGCCGCAGATCAGGCACAGAATGCCGAGACCAGCGCCACCACGGTGCAGCTGGTGTCGGTATGCTTCTCGGTGTTCATTGCGGTGCTGCTGACCTATGCGGGCAGCATCTGGCAGCTGTCCATCGCCACGGTGCTGATGTATCAGGCCGCATGGAGCGCATTGAGCATCGCTGTCTGCGCCCTGAAGCAGCATAGCTGAAAGCTTTCGCATATTACAAAACGGGCTGTTGCACATGGTCAGCGACCTCGCCCTCTCAGGCGCTAACGCGCCAGCTCTCCCAAAGGGAGAGCCTCCCTTTGGGAGAGGTGGATTTGCGAAGCAAAGACGGAGAGGGTGAGCAAGCTAAAGTAAAAGTATCTGTAAATAAATGCTGACTTTCTGGATTTAGGAGCGAATATAAAACGGGCTGTTGCACAGAACTTTGTGCAACAGCCCGTTTTTGCTATCTTCCTTTTATTTCAGCTTTTTGCGCTTTTCGTAGTCGTTCAGGGCGGCCAGCGCTTCGCCGGAAAGGGGAACGAGCGCCAGCATATTGAAGATGGTCATCAGCCCGATGCCCACATCGCCCAGATCCCACACCACGGTGTAGGCCTGTGTGCCGCCCACCAGCAGCATGGCCAGCGCCAGCAGCTTGTAGGCGGTCTGGCTCCACCAGTTGTCGCCGCACAGGTAGGCCACATTGCCCCGGGCGTAGTACAGCACCCCCAGAAAGGTGGAAAAGCTGAACAGCGCTAAGATCACCGCAATGAACACGATGCCAAAACTGCCCAGATGGTACTGCATGGCAGTCTGTAAAAGGTTCATGCCGGTCAGCCCGGCGGTGATCTCCTGCGGCACCAGCAGCATCAGAAAGGCGGTGCAGCTGCAGATGACCACCGTGTCGATCAATACGCCCAGCGCCTGCACAAGACCCATCTTTACCGGGTCGTCGCACTCCGCAGCGGCAGCGGCACAGGGGGCAGAGCCGCTGCCCGCTTCGTTGGAGAACAGCCCGCGCTTGACACCGTTCATTAGCACCGCGCCAAAGCCGCCTGCGGCCACCTGACGCAGGCCAAAGGCTTCGGCAAAGATGCGTGCCAGCACGGCGGGCAGCTGCCGGAGATTCAGCACCACGATGCCCACCGTGATGACAAAGTAGCACACCGCCATGACCGGCACGATAAAGTCAAGGCTTTTTACGGTGGCGTTTTTGCGCAGCACGATCAGCGCCGCCAGCAGGGTAAGCACCACGGTAGTGGCCAGCGGCGGGACGTGAAAGGCGTTTTCAAAGGCAGAACTCACCGAGTTGGAAATCACCTGACTGATGCCGCACCAGCAGATCAGACCGGACACTGCAAACAGCGCTGCGCACACCGAGCGCTTGAGCTTTTTGCCCCGCTTGCGCTCTGCCAGCACATGAAGGTAGTAGGCCGGGCCGCCCCGCCAGCCGCCGTACAGCGGGTCCGGCACGCGGTACTTCTGCGCCAGAGTGGACTCCACAAAGGAGGTGGAAGCACCCAGCAGGGCGGTGATCCACATCCAGAACACCGCGCCCGCACCGCCCGCCGAAACAGCGGCCACCACGCCCACAAGGTTGCCCATGCCCACCCGGGTGGCGGTGGAGATGACCAGTGTCTGGAAGGAGGAAAGCCCGCCCGCAGCCTGCTTTTTTTCGCACACTGCGCCGATCATATCCCGGAACAGGCGCACCGGCAGCAGCCTTGTGCGCAGGGTAAAGCCGATACCGGCTGCAAACAGAAGCACCACCATGAAGGAGATGCCAATGCCGCCCGCCACTGGCAGGGTGAATAAATCGCCCCACAGCAGGCGGTAAAGCGCTTCGATCAGATCAACTATCAAGAAAACAGCCTCCTGTACTTTTGAGAAATAAAGTTGCTACTTTATTATAGTACAGCACAGAAGAATTGTAAAATCTAAAATATTGATAGAATAGATTGACCAAACTGAACGCAGTGCAGCAAATGCAAAATAATAATTCCACTGAATATGCCGCAGCTCGGCAGCGGAGGGCATTTAAATCGTCCCACAAAAAAGGGACTGCCGCACGATTGTGCAGCAGTCCCGGAGGAAGAAGCGCCTTTCAGCGCGGGGAAAGCTTACAGAATGTCGATGTATTCACCGGCCAGCGCCTTGTTCATGCTGCGTACGGCGCAGAACTTGCCGCACATACTGCAGGTGTCGCTGTGGTCGTCCTCGGGCAGACGGGCGTCGCGGATGGCCTTGGCGGTCTCGGGGTCCAGCGCGCAGGCGAACTGTGCATCCCAGTCCAGTACGCGGCGGGCATCGCCCATCTTGTCGTCAATGTCCCGGGCGTGGGGGATGCCCTTGGCAATGTCGGCGGCGTGAGCGGCGATCTTGGAGGCCACGATGCCCTGCTTTACGTCCTCCACATTGGGCAGTGCCAGATGCTCGGCGGGGGTCACATAGCACAGGAAGGCCGCACCGCTGGCGGCTGCCACTGCGCCGCCGATGGCAGCGGTGATGTGGTCGTAGCCGGGGGCGATATCGGTGACCAGAGGTCCCAGCACGTAGAAGGGTGCACCCATGCAGATGCTCTTCTGCACCTCCATGTTGGCGGCGACCTGGTTCAGGGGCACATGGCCGGGGCCTTCTACCATCACCTGCACGTTGTGCGCCCATGCACGCTTGGTCAGCTCGCCCAGACGCACCAGCTCTTCGATCTGGCAGACGTCGGTGGCGTCGGCGAGGCAGCCGGGGCGGCAGGCATCGCCCAGCGAGATGGTCACGTCGTGCTCGGCGCAGATCTCGCAGATCTCGTCAAAATGCTCGTAGAAGGGGTTCTCGTTGCCGGTCATGCTCATCCAGGCGAACACCAGAGAGCCGCCGCGGCTGACGATGTTCATCTTCCGCTTATGCTTGCGGATCTGGTCAATGGTCTTGCGGGTGATGCCGCAGTGCAGGGTGACAAAGTCCACGCCGTCCTCAGCGTGCAGGCGCACCACATCGATGAAGTCCTGCGCGGTCAGGGTGGCAAGGTCGCGCTGATAGTGGATGACGGAATCGTACACGGGCACAGTGCCGATCATCACAGGGCACTCGTGGGTCAGCTTCTGGCGGAAGGGCTGGGTGTTGCCGTGGCTGGACAGATCCATAATGGCTTCTGCGCCCATGTTCACGGCGCTCATCACCTTCTGCATCTCAATGTTGTAGTCCTTGCAGTCGCGGGAGACGCCAAGGTTCACGTTGATCTTGGTGCGCAGCATGGAGCCAACGCCCTCGGGGTTCAGGCACTTGTGGTGCTTGTTGGCGGGGATGGCTACCTTGCCCTCGGCGACCCACTGGCGGATCTCCTCGGTGGTGCGGTATTCCTTTTTGGCTACGATTTCCATCTCCGGGGTAATGATGCCCTTGCGGGCGGCATCCATCTGGGTGGTATAAGTCTGCATACGCTGTGTTCCTCCAAATGACAGTTTATCTCTGAACAGCAGGGTGCTGGTCATACAGATGTAGTGGTAGGTAGCCGTCATTCAGAAAAAACAGTATGCTCTGGATGCCGGCACCTGCGCAAAATACGCTTTTCATGTTGTTTTTTTCCATGAATTTTGTAACGCGGCCCAAGGTGGTGCCCCCGGTTTGCCGCGGGATGATAGCTTACTTTATGATCTGCTCCGAAAGGGCGCGCAGTTCCCGGCACTCGGCCTCGATGTCCTTTGCGGCAAAGATGGCGCTTACCAGCGCCACACCGTCCACGCCGGTGCCCTTGAGCTGCAGGATGTTCTCCTTGTGGATGCCGCCAATGGCCACCACCGGCACATCCACGGCGTTGCAGATGTCCAGCAGGGTCTGCCGGGGCATCTCGCTTACGTCCGTCTTGGTGTGGGTGGCAAATACCGCACCCACGCCAAGGTAGTCCGCGCCGTGCGCCACAGCGTCCAGCGCTTCCTGTACCGTGTGGGCGGATACGCCGATCATCACGCCCTCGCCCACGCGCTGGCGCACCTGTGCGGCGGCCATATCGTCCTGCCCCACATGGATGCCCTCGGCGTGGCACTGCAAGGCCACCTCCACGTTATCGTTGATGAACAGCGGCACACCGTATTGCTGGCACAGAGCGTGGATTTGGATGGCTTCCTGTAAAAAATCCGCGTCGCCCAGCTGCTTTTCCCGCAGCTGCACGCAGGTGGCGCCGCCCTTCAGGGCACTCTCCACCTGCTGATACAACGTCTGCTCGCCCACCCATGCACGGTCGGTCACCGCGTACAGGAGCATGGTGTGTTTATCGCACTTCATAGTTTGCGCCTTTCTCCAGCTGTTCGGGGGTCATGTTGTAAATGGCATCAATGATGTAATTGCGGTAGGTAGCGTTGCCGTCCTGCGGGGTGAGCCGCCGGTGGGCGATCTCGCCCGCCAGACCCATGGCGCATACCGCCGCAGCGGCAGCTTCCAGCGGGTGGCCGGGGTTGGCGGTGACAAAAGCCGCCGTCAGGGCAGAGAGCTGGCAGCCCGTGCCGGTGATGCTGCTCATCATGGCGTTGCCGTTGCGGATGCAGTAGGCTTTTTGTGCATCGGCTACGATGTCGATAGCACCGGTAATGGCAACCACTGCGCCGGTGCGGGCGGCAAAGGCCTTGGCAAAGGCTACGGCGCTGTCCAAGTTCTCCTCGGTCACCTTGTCGGCTACGTCCGCATCCACGCCCTTGGTGGTGCCTGCGCCGGAGGCAAGGGTCTTGATCTCCGAGATGTTGCCCCGGATCACTGTGAACTGCACCTCCCGCAGCAGGCGGAAGGCGGTGTCGGTGCGCAGACGGGAAGCACCGGCACCCACCGGGTCCAGCACCACGGGATGTCCCAGCTGATTGGCCTTTTTGCCCGCCAGCAGCATACTGGTGACGGTGCGGCTGTTCAGCGTGCCGATGTTGATGTTCAGCCCGCCGCAGATGGCGGTGATCTCCTCCACCTCGGCGGCATCATCGGCCATGATGGGGGAAGCACCGCAGGCCAGCACCATGTTGGCGCAGTCGTTCACGGTGACGTAGTTGGTGATGTTGTGGATGAGAGGGCTGCGGCTGCGCAGGTTCTCAAAGGCGGTTTTGAGCATTCCCGGCACCTCCGCTCAGGAAAGGCTGTTCTGCATGGAGCGCAGAGCGCCGGAGCGCTGCAGGCTGAACACCACTGCACCGGCGATCACCGCACCCACGGCGGTGGAGATGAGGAAGGGCACGATGTAGGCGTAGAAGGCGATATCCGCAGCACTCTTGCCCATCAGGAAGATGGCCACGGGCCATGCGCACAGGCCGCCCAGAATGCTGGTGCCGAACACCTCACCCACCACGGTGGCAATCAGGTTTTTGGTCTTGTGGTATGCAAGGCCGCACAGCAGCGCACCGAACATACTGCCCGGGAAAGCCATCAGGCTGCCCAGACCCAGCAGATTGCGCAGCAGGGAAGCCACAAAGGCTACACCGACGCCCCACCAGGGCCCCAGCAGAACAGCGCACAGCACGTTGACCATGTGCTGCACCGGGGCGCACTTGCTGCCGAACATGGGAAAGCTGAACACGCTGCCCACCACGCACAGGGCACAGAACATACCGGCAAGGGCAAGCTTTTTGACAGAGAGATTCTTCATGATAAATTGGCTCCTTTTCAACCATCTGCGGCAGCGCAGGATGAATACCGGCGCTCCCGCAACAAAACAGCCCATGCCCGCCACAAGGCGGGAACAGGTACGGAAGGTGCGGTCGAAGCTCATTGGCTTCCTCTCACGCCGGAACACGGCTTCCCATCGCTGCATTCATCCAAGGCTCAGGGCGCTCCCCCTCAGCCGGCTGCGGAACCTCCGCAGAGGACAAAAAAACAGGAGGAGCCCGGCGCGGCTCCTCCTGCAAAAAATCATAAAGGGTATGACTTCCTACGGCGGCATTATCCGCATCAGGTAAAAGGGTCGAAGCTTGCTATACTTCCTCTCAGCCCGCTGCACGAGCTCCCCTGTGTTTGATTGTGACTGTATTCTACACCTCTTTCCCAAAAAATGCAAGAGGGAAGGGGACGATTTGGAATGCGCGGGCAGGTGAAATGATTTTGAATGCGCTCCGCGTTGCTCTGCGCATCTTCAGCGGAAAGGTTATTTTAATATTTCGCGTTTGTCGCGCTCTGCGGAGCGCTCCAAACGCATTTTTACAAGTGGGGCTGCAATGGGTTAATGGGCGGTCTGAATCACAAATGCAGTTGACCACTACGACCCCTCCTGTGAAAAAAGCATTTCAGCCAAGCCCGCAGGCTTGGCTGAAATGCAAAAAAAAAATAATTCCGCTATCTATGCGCAGAGCAACGCGGAGCGCATTATCAATCGTTAAGCTGTTAAAATATTTTCATTGTAAACCAAAGCCGCCGTGCAGAGTGCTGCGCGGCGGCTTTGGTCACAGAAAGGAGAATAATATGAAAAAGCGGAGAAAGTCGGTTTAACCCATGGTAACCTGCACCGTTACCTCAGTCCCGGCGGCAGCCAGCGGCAGAACGTTGCCGGAGATGGCCTTGCCGTCCACGGTAACGGCCTTGATGCCGTGCTGCACCCCGGCGGCGTTATCCACCGTGATGTGGTACACAGCACCGCGGAAGCGGCGGGTCACGGTGAAGCCGGACAGGGTGTGGGGGATGCAGGGGTCTACCTTCAGGCCGTCCAAGGTGGGTTGGATGCCCAGAATGTACTGGCTGATATTGAAGAAGGTCCATGCCGCCGTGCCGGTCAGCCAGCTGTTTTTGGCTT
>OHUA01001090.1_pt1 | contig 11072 bp, 7 predicted proteins | sample 1579051 | NCBI WGS metagenome assembly OHUA01 (sample SAMEA3879559, study PRJEB24766) | human gut metagenome | biome: human-associated habitat; feature: feces | place: USA | collected 1985/1987 | reverse complement strand
TGCGGACTTGAAGAACTTGCAAAACGCTATGAATTCTTCACAAAGCTGTGCGAAAATTCAAGACACACCACCGCAGACAAAAGCCTTGATATCTTCACTGCCGCAGGCAACACAATGCGGTATATCAGACTTTGCACACAAAAATTAGCACTGTTCAGTGCGATAAATAATATGGAGGAGAAAAAATGATCTACAACGAAAGCACCAAAAGCTTTATAAAGCTTGAAACCGCCCTAAAGGAGCTTGGTTTTGACCAGCAGACCATAGACCTTGCCCTTGAATATCTTGACATCACAAAGCCAAGAAACAATGACCTGATGAGAAAAATTACAACAAGATACTATCCAAAACTCATGCAGTATAGTTATCGTGAAAAGCTTATCAAAGCTGTAAAAAGTGAGATAATAAATTCAGATAGTAAGGAGCTTAAAGACCGTTATATTATTTTCAGTTCAATGGCAACGGGTCCATATTTCCGATATATGACAGAAGCGCTATCTGGCAATGCCTATATATATTCCGAAAACAAAGCCATGTATATGAAGCCGCTCACTGATTTTTATGGTGAGAACGCAGAAGCAGTCTGGATATCAACAGAGATATCACACAGATCAGATCAATCCATACACTACGTTTTCACTGTAAATCCTATCTATTCCGCAGATGTTGCTATAAGGACATTCAAATACGTTAGCCCTGACGATATCATAGCACAGCTTCTCCTGTGCGTTTACGCATTGGACGCAACCGAGCTGCCTAAAAAGAGCCTGCTCGGCAAAACAAAAATTCCCGATACAGCCGCAATTGCCATAAAAAAGCTTTGCGAAGTGGTCGAAAAAAAGCCCAAAACAACTACAGCCGTTTTCTGTCTTTTTCTTGCCGCATATGCAGAAGCGTCATATTTTGTAAAAGAATATCGTGCGTTTTTTAATAAAAACATTGTGAAATATTGCGACGATCTTACCCAAGGGCTGATATATATGAAGCTCTCCACCACCAGGATATTCGACCTTATCGAAGCTCAACCACAGTGTCTTACAGATAGATACATTCTACACTTTGTCAAATTACCTGACAAAAACGGAAACTACCCTGTGCAAATGGTAAAGCTCGCAAAAGATCACCCCGATATCTTCATACAAACAATGAAGAACGCTCGCTTTGATCTAGGCATAATAATGGAGAAAATGCTCAAAGCCACTGACCCGAATTATGATGCAAAGGCAGTAGGTCTTAAAGCCGCCCAGCAGGAACATATCTCAAAAAATATAGCCGAGCATTTCAAACACCGTGACGAGATATACGCATATATCACAGGCAAAGCCGAATTAGACACCATACTCCCTTTTGCAGACGAAGAATCCTGTAATGGCGGACATCAGAATATGAATTATGTTGGCGAATATGGCGAGGACGATTTTATAATCCGCTGTATCGCCGCCCTTTCCATAGGAGCGACTAAAGATACAAGTGACCCCCTCCAACTTATAGACAACGATCTTTATTATAACACCGAGTTCATCGTCCGTGCAATGGTAAGATCAGGTCTGCCAATAGATATTATCATAAGATCCCTTGGCTGGCAGATAGAAAGCTCTTACTGTAAAGAAGTCATCATCAATAAGATAACCGCTGTCATGCCAGAATTTAAAGACAAAGCCACCATTATTGACGTAAGCAAAATGGCTGTGTCCAGCCGACTTTTGTATATAAGGCTTCTTGATATCGCAGACAGCAACAAGTACAAAGACGAATTTTTTGCCCTTTGTGACGATAACAGCAAGGTAATAAAAGCAGAGCTTGTGAAAGTTATATCCACCCACAAGGATTGGCACGATGATGTTTGCAAACTTCTTGCTCAGAAAAAATCAGCCAAGCGTGAAACTGCACTTATGATAATTGAAAATCAAGGTGCTGACGCCTACCGCACAGAGCTTGAAAAAGCCTATGCCACAGAAAAATCCGACAAACTAAAATCGAAAATATCTGAACTTTTGGGCAGCGAAACAAAGCCTGCCGAAATATCAGATGAAGACCTTGTGAATGCGCTCACCAAAGGCACAAAAAGCAAGAAAGTTCTCTGGCTTTTTGAACAGCCTTTTGCACCTATTCACTTCACCGATGATACAATCGCAGAGGATATCTATTTGCAGGCTCTCCTGCTTACATATGCAAACGCCGACGAAGGAACCCTCCCACCCGAGGGCAAGGCACTTGCCCAGAAGCTCAAAGCTGATGAGCTTGAAACATTCGCCCTTGAAGTCCTGAGCCGCTGGCTTGAAAAAGGTGCAGAAGCGAAAACAAAGTGGACAATGTATTTTGCGGCCATTTACGGCGGTGATGAAGCAATAAATTGCCTGACGGATTACATAAAAGAATGGTCGAAACAGTCATTAAATATGCGTGTTGCCCTTGCGGTTAAAGCAGTCAATGCAGTAGCTCTGAACGGCAGTTCCTATGCACTTATGACTGTAGACAATATTTCAAGAAAATATAAGAGTCGTGCGGTCAGAGCTGCCGCAGTTGACGCACTTGCCAATGCCGCTAAACAGCTTGGCTTGACAACGCAGGAGCTTGCGGACAAGATAGTACCTGACATGGGCTTTGACGAGAAAATGTGCCGCACCTTTGATTTTGGAAGCAGAAAATTCTCCGTTTATCTCACTCCACAGCTTGATATAGAAATATTCGAGGGCGAGAAAAAGCTTAAAAATCTCCCTAAAATAGGCGTTTATGACGACCCTGCCCTCGCAGAAAAGGCTACTGCTGATTTCAAGGAAATGAAAAAGCAAATGAAAACTGTTGTTGACGCACAGAAACAGCGTCTTGAATATGTGCTTATGCTTGATCGTAAGTGGACAGCAGAAGCTTGGAAAGCTCTCTTTGTAAAAAATCCTCTCATGCACTGCTTTGCGATAGGTCTTATATGGGGCATATACGAAAACGGTAGCCTTAAAACTGCGTTCCGTTATCTTGACGACGGCAGCTTTACAAACTCAGATGATGATGAGATAGAGCTGTCCGAGGTTATGCAGGTAGGGCTTGTTCACCCGCTGGAGCTTACTGAACATGAAAAAGAAGCTTGGCTGGAACAGCTTGATGATTACGATATAATACAGCCATTCGACCAACTAAGAAGAAAGGTATACAAAGTAGCGGAAAGCGATAAGAATAAGACCGCCTGCGAGATCTTCAAGAATACCGAGATAACGAACACCACTCTAGTCAACCGCATGACCAAAGCAGGCTGGTATAAAGGTCAGGCACAGGACGCAGGCTTTTTTTATGAGTTCATAAGAAATGATATCTCAGGCAAGGGGAAAGATCCCGACGGCAAGCTCGTCAACATAGGCATGACCGCCGAGCTTAAATTCTCAGGAACATACATCGGCTATTACGAGATAGAGGACGTGACCGTGGAAGAGCTTTACTTCCGACTTCCCGACGCTGCATACAATGACAACATGAAACTTGGCGATGTCAATCCAAGATACTACAGCGAAGTTGTCTTACAACTTAAAAAAGCTATAAACAAGTAGGCATAACAAAAGGCAGTTCTGATTTTTTCAGAGCTGCCTTTTACTTATTTATTTTCCACAGGAAGTCCGTGATCTCCTGCAATGTGTCTGCCTGCCTTGTTCACACAATATATGCAAACAGGAACTATGTATAAGCAAGCCGCTATCCATGCCGCCTGATCTGTGAAGCAGATCGCAAGATAACCGAATTTCGGCACAAATATCATACTTACAGAAATTCGAGCTATCATTTCCGTCACTCCTGAGAATATAGCAAGTCCAGAATATCCAAGGCCCTGCGTACACATTCTGCAAGTGTTGAGTATACCGAGCGTCCAATAGAAAAAGCCTGCGTAGAAAAGATATTTGGCTGAAGCAGTAAGCACTGCTGCGTCTGACTTATTCACAAAGATAAGCGAAAGCTCTCTGCCGAAGAATATAAGTACAATACCGGCTATTACTCCATATGTCATGCCAACGCCAACTCCAATGCGTATACCCTTTTTGATACGCTTGAGATTTCCTGCACCGAGATTTTGGCTTGCAAAAACAGACGCACCTGTTGCAAAAGCGTCATACGGACACATTGTGAACTGCTTTATCCTTGCCCCAGCCGTGAATCCTGAAACATAAATGCTTCCAAGCTTGTTGTTAGCCGACTGCATGACCATTGAACCGATAGCCGTTATGGAATATTGAAGTCCCATAGGAAAGCCCATTATTATAAGGTTCAGCACCGCAGGCTTTGACATCACTCTGTCCTCTTTGGTAAATTTCAGCACGTTTACCTTTTTCATGATAAATATAGCACAAAGTATTCCGCTTATCGCCTGAGCAACGACCGTAGCGATAGCCGCACCCATGCAGCCCCACCTGAACACGATAACACACACAAGGTCAAGTGCAATGTTCAAAACCGTTGATATAGCAAGAAATACAAATGGCGTTTTGCTGTCGCCAACAGAACGCAATACGCTTGAAAGCAGGTTATACAAAAGTGTGAACGGTATGCCAAGAAATATCACCAGAAGATATTTATATGCGTCATCAAAAATATTCGACGGAGTTGAAAGAAGCTTCAATATCTCACTACAAAGCACCGCACAAACTGTGGTCAACACAAACGCAGTAACGGCGGTTATAACAATAGAATTGTAAAAATACTGTTTCAGCTTTTTTATGTCCCCTGCCCCGAAATGTCTTGCAATAGGCACGCCAAAGCCGCAGGCTGTTCCCATGCAGAAACCAAGCACCAAAAACTGCACACTGCTTGAAGCTCCGACACTTGCAAGAGCGTCAGAACCAAGAAATCTTCCCACGATGGCAGCGTCAATAAGATTGTATGTCTGCTGCAACAAATTTCCTAAAAGCAGAGGAAGCGCAAAGCTCATTATAAGCTTGAACGGACTGCCCGTTGTCATGTTTTTTGTCATTACTTTTCCTCCAAAAATCTAACTATTACATTTATCATCTTTAATTTTTACTATCACATTCTATCATCAATATATGAAAAAATCTATAACACAAATTAAATTTACTTTTGTAATCTTAAACAAATATAATAACAAAAAACATACATAATGCACATAAAAAAGGAAAGCATATTTCAGCCTGCCTTTGTGTAGCTTACGCTTTATACGTTAAATCTGAACAGAACGATATCGCCGTCCTGCATAACATAATCCTTACCCTCAAGACGAACAAGACCCTTTTCCTTAGCCGCCGTCATAGAGCCACAGCTCATAAGATCGTCAAATGAAACAACTTCAGCTCTGATGAAGCCCTTTTCAAAATCAGTGTGTATCTTTCCTGCCGCCTGTGGAGCTTTAGTGCCCTTTTTGATAGTCCAAGCTCTTACCTCAGGTTCGCCTGCTGTCAGGTATGAAATAAGACCAAGAAGCGAATAGCCCTCCTTGATTATTCTGTTAAGACCTGAAGTTTCAAGACCGAGGTCTGCAAGGAACATTTCCTTGTCCTCATCGTCCATGTCAGATATCTCAGCCTCTATCTGCGCGCATATAGGGAACACAGCCGAACCTTCGGCTTTTGCGATCTCGCAAACTTCCTTGTAATGCTCGTTGCTTTCGATATTGTTTCTGAAATCATCTTCGCAAAGGTTAGCCGCATAGATAACAGGCTTAAGTGAAAGAAGCGGTGTTTCTTTAAGTATCTCCAGCTCGTCCTCTGTCATGTCATAAGAACGTGCAGGCTTGCCGCTTTCAAGATGCTCTTTGAGCTTTTCAAGGAACTCTACAGCAGAAGCAAGAGATTTGTCGCCTTTCATTGCCTTTTTAGTTCTGTCAAGCTTTCTCTCGATAAGCTCAACGTCTGAGAAAATAAGTTCAAGGTCGATAGTTTCAATGTCTCTGCGAGGATTGATAGAGCCGTCAACATGAATGATGTTAGGGTCGTCAAAACATCTTACAACGTGAACGATAGCGTCCACCTCTCTTATGTTTGAAAGAAATTTGTTTCCAAGTCCCTCGCCCTTTGAAGCACCCTTTACAAGACCTGCAATGTCAACAAATTCAAGTGTTGCAGGAGTAAACTTTACAGGGTGATACATTTCAGCCAGCTTGTCAAGTCTTTCATCAGGCACCGAAACAATGCCCACATTCGGTTCGATCGTGCAAAACGGATAGTTCGCAGATTCTGCACCCGCATTTGTGAGTGCATTAAAAAGTGTTGATTTTCCTACGTTAGGAAGTCCTACCATGCCAAGTTTCATATCAATATACGCCTTTCGTTAAAATTTTACGCCATCATGGTCAAAATCATCTTCATCATCATCAAAGTTATAATCATCATAATACTCGTCAGGGTCAAAATGATCGTTACAGCCACCCTTGTCTATCTTGTTGTTACAACCGATAGTAACGCCTTTCTTGATAGGCGAAACAAACAGACCAATTATAACGCCAAGGAGAAAAAGTGCAAGACCTTTCCAAAAATAGCTTACTGTGCAGTTATTTTCAGTATCGCAGTTTTCTTCAAAAATATCCATAATAATACCTCCGTCTATTCTACTGATTTTAAAGATTCTACCATATCTATCTTTTTAAGCTTGAAATGAAGAACCAAATTAACTATAAATGCAAATGCCAATGTGAGCAATGCACCAAGCACATATGCCCACCAAACAAGCTGTCTGTTGAACAGCACAAGATCGACCTCAGAAGTTATCACAACAAAATAGTGCAATATCTTTCCTGCCACAAGACCCACGATAATGCCCACAATCGTCGATATCAGATTTTCTCTGTAAATATACGCTGAAGTCTCACCGTCATAGAATCCAAGCACTTTTATTGTCGCTATCTCACGAACACGCTCAGTTATGTTTATGTTTGCCAAATTGTAAAGCACCACAAACGCCAAGCCTCCCGCGCAAACGATGAGCAAAATAACGATAGCGTCAAGGCTGTCCACAGAATTAAGGAAACCTCTGCTTGAATCATTTTTAAAGCTTATTCCATAAAACTCGTCATTTGAAATAAGCTGTTCCTTGAAAGAGTTTTCATCAGTGTCTTTCTTTAGGTCAATAAAAGAAAGATTATAAACAGGCTTCTCACCGTAAACGCTCTCAAAATCCTCAGGGGTGATGTAAATATAATGCAAAGCATAGTTCTTGCTTACTCCGCCTATCTTGAACTCTTTCTCCTCATGACCACTGAGCTTTATAGTAATAGTGTCACCCGTTTTCAGGTCAAGAAGCTTTGCAAGCTTTTGTGTTATGATAACAGAACCGCTTTTCACTTCAAGGTTTGAGCCATTCTCAGCAGATACAAGATCGATATAATCTCCCATATTTTCAGGAGCTTTCGGCACGATCATAGAAACAGACTGGTTTTCACTTTCATTTTCTGCAATGCCATCTGTACTCTGCATAAGCATAGATTTGTCTACCTGTGCGATACTGCTTATCTTGTCCTCCAATTGTTTCTCGTCAAAATCAGCTGAATTAAGCACTGCAATACCATCATACAGAAATATCTCATTGAATTGCTTTTCGGCAATAGTCTTTATAGAATATTTCAAACCAAAACCCGTGACTATCAGCGCCGTACAGCCTGCCACTCCCACGATTGTCATAAAGAAACGCTTTTTATATCTCAGCAAATTTCTCACAGTGACCTTTGCAAGAAAGTCAAGCCGATTCCATATAAAATCCACACGCTCCAGCAAAACACGCCGGCCATTCTGCGGTGGCTTTGGACGCATAAGCTGTGAAGGCTGTGACTTAAGCTCTTTGATACAAGCGTAAAGCACCGCCGAGCAAGTGCAAATAACCGACACCACCAAGCAAAGCACCATATAAACAGGCTTGAACGGTGTGTCAATATCAGGAATGTTATATAAAATATTATAGCAACTATAAATTATCTTCGGAAAGATCTGCAATCCAACAGCAACGCCTATGCAGCTTCCTGCTGATGCCGCTGTTGCTGCATAGAAAAGATACTTTCCAGCTATTCTTGCCCCACTGTATCCTAAAGCCTTGTATGTACCTATCTGCGTTCTCTGTTCCTCTACCATTCTAGTCATTGTGGTCAGGCACACAAGCGCCGCCACTAGAATAAAGAACACAGGAAACACCTTTGCAATAGAGTCGACCTTCTGAGCGTCCCCATAAAAGGAACTATAATCAGAGCTAGCCTCAAATCTGTCATACTGATAGAATGCAGGCGTTTTAACGGCTTCAAGTTCTTTTTTCGCTCCGGCTATCTCATCTTCTGCCGCCGCAAGCTGACCATTATATTCATCAAAAGCCGCCGTACTTCCTGTCTTTTTGTCTTCAAGAAGCTTTCCTGCCACTTCTTCAAGCTGTTGTGCTTTTAAAAGCTGTGACCTTGCAAGATACTTTGCACTAGAACCACTCTGTTCAGCCTTATTATAAGCCTCCTGAGCTTCCTCAACCGACTTCTGCGCCGTTGCCAAAAGCTCCGTAAGCTGATTTTCGTCGCAGGCAAGCGCCTGTTTCAAGATGTCAACTTTCTCCTGAGCGACGTCAATACTGTCCTGAGCGTCACTGCTTAGTTTTTCAAACCTTGCGTTCACACTGTCCTCAAAAAACTCCACCGCCTGAACGCTCTTATCTTTCACAGCCTGCTTGTACTCGTCGGAAAACGGGTCAAGCTCGTCAGTGCCTTTGAATTTCACATAAAGCTCTGTGTAATAATCGCACACAAACTCGCTTTCAGGCACAAAAACGTTGCTTACCACAGTTCCGTTGCCCACTGTGGTCGCATCACGCTCATAGCCGATATAAAGCGGTGAAGCCACAATACCTACTATCCTGTATGTGTCAGTTGCCAAAGTATCAGTTATATTTTTTGACGAGTCAGGCTCGTTGATCTTTATCTCTCCGCCCACCTTAAAGGTGTTAGGTGAACTCATTTTTACCTCTACTGCGCACTCGCCTTTTTTTTCAGGCAACCTGCCCTCTAGTAAAACAGGCTTATCAAGATTATTAGGGCTGTTCTCATCAACAACGTCGTTAAAGGACATGAATTTCAGCACAAGGTTTTGATTTTCATGATAGTAGAAAACGTCCTTAGAATATCCCGCCATAACGCCCTCAACGTTCTCTGCCTTTTTCACAGCCTCAACGTCCTCAGACTTAACGCCTATAGACGACATTAACTTAATATCCATAAGTCTGTTATCACTGAAATATTTCTCCGCCGTGTCTATCATATCAGGCATAGTCGCCTTGATACCAGAGAAAAAACCACAGCCAAGAAGAACTATCAGAAAAATAGAGAGAAATCTGCCCAACGAGTGCCTTATCTCTCTGACAGTATCCTTTTTCAATGCACTTTTCATGACAGACCTCCCCATTGTAATATCAATCTTCCCCGTCACTATCCGAAAAATCATCAAGACCTATCCTGCCCGATAGAATAAAATAAACAATCGCCGCAAGGACAAAAACGACAGGAGCAAAAATTATAATAGCTTTTTTAGCCCACTCAACCCCCAACGCTCCCGCCAGCATAAAACACAGCACACCTGAAATATCCAAAAATAGCATACAAAAATACGTCCTCAGTGCCGACACCGCAGGTGCAGTGTCCCCATCGGGGTCAGCTTTATCACTGAAAATATTTATCCTGCCTGCTGAAAACACAAGCAGAATAAACACCGCCATAGCAAGAAGACTCAGCACAAGATCCACCACATAAGGCTTTGTCCTGCCTGCCGTCATGCCCACTATCAGCACAAAGCAATCACACCCCATGCAGAACATTAGAGCCGCCGTATTTACCACCGTAAGCACAAGCTGAAAAGGCGTAAAAGGAACTTTTTTCATTTTATCTTAATCGCCGAACATTTCCTTAGAAAGCTTGCCAAGCTTCTCACAGCCGTCGATTATCTGTTTGTCTGTAGGAGTTGAGAAGTTCAATCTGAATGAAGCTGTCTTGTCAGACTCGCTTACCATGAAAGCATTGCCCGGAACAACGGCTACCTTATATTCTGCAACAGCCTTTTTGCAGAAACCAGTCATGTCACTGCCCTCCGGAAGAGTACACCAAATGAACAGACCGCCCTCAGGTCTTGTGAACTTGATCTGTGAAGAGAAATTCTTCTCGATCTGCTCTATCATAAGTTCGAGCTTATGCTTGTAGATCACTCTAAGCGAAGCAAGATGTGCTTCGATATCATTGTCCTTCATGAAGTTGTAAGCCAGCATCTGCGCCCAGATGTTTGTATGTACGTCAGCCACCTGCTTGCATACAACTATCTTTCCGATTATCTCCTTTGGAGCGGAAATGTAGCCAACTCTGATACCAGGAGCAAGTATCTTCGAGAATGTTCTTGAATACATAACAAGACCGTCCTTGTCCATGCTCTTGATAGACGGGATAGCCTCACCCTTTATTCTCAGGTCGCCGTATGGGTTATCTTCAAGTATCATAACACTGTACTTCTTAGCAAGCTCGTAGATAGCCTTTCTCTTTTCAAGAGAAGTTGTAAGACCAGTAGGATTCTGGAAGTTAGAAATGATGTAGAATACCTTTACCTTGCCTGTAGCGAAAGCCTCTTCAAGCTCTTTCAGGTCAACTCCGTCTTCATGAAGCGTGATACCCTTAAGCTCAACATTGTAAGACTTAAACGCATTAAGTGAGCCTATAAAGCTTGGAGCTTCACAGCAAAGAATGTCGCCTGGGTCGCAGAGAACTTTACAAGCAAGCTCGTTAGCCTGCTGAGCACCGCTTGTGATGATAAGATCATCTCTCTCAGGATCAAATTCACCCTTCTTTTCAAGCTCTTTCTTAAGGAGATCTCTCAGCGGAGTGTATCCCTCTGTAAGGCTGTACTGGAGTGCACCGATAGGATTTTCCTTGAATATCTCTTCTGATATTCTATTAAGCTCGTCCACAGGGAATGCCTCAGGAGAAGGATTGCCTGCTGCAAATGAAATTACCTCTGGGTCAGAAGTAAATTTAAGTATCTCTCTGATAGCAGAAGCCTGCAAATGAGAAACCTTTTCTGAAAACTTATAAGTCATATCTTTTTTACCTCTTTTTCTTAAATATACATAATATGATT
>OHUA01001088.1_pt1 | contig 11092 bp, 9 predicted proteins | sample 1579051 | NCBI WGS metagenome assembly OHUA01 (sample SAMEA3879559, study PRJEB24766) | human gut metagenome | biome: human-associated habitat; feature: feces | place: USA | collected 1985/1987 | reverse complement strand
GTTTTTTTCAGCCGTATATATATCATTATAATAATGGAAATGTTTATTACAATGAGGAAGATTACCAGGGCGCTGAGGAGGAGTACAGGACCGCACTTGGATACAAGCCGCGTGGGGAAAGAGACTGTATGACAAGGATAAATCTTGCATTAGCCATAGTGAAACAGATAGATCCTGAGTCAGTAAACGCAGAGAATCTTGATGAGACGATTGAGCTTCTTGATGATGCCAGAAATATACTGGTGGAAAATGGCTGTGCGCACAGGAATGACGAGGATGGTCACAACAAGGATGCACAGACACTCAAGGATGAGATAGATGCTTTTGAGGAACAGCTGAAGCAGTCGGTTCAGGATCAAAAATCATCTGGAGGTTCGGATGATAAGGATCAGCAAAATGATAATGATACCCCGGATGACAGTGATGGAGAAAAGGGATCGAGTTCTGCATCGGAGGAGGAAAAGATAAAGGAAAAACTTCAGGAGATACAGGGGGACAGTTTAAAACAGCGAAACAGCGAGATGGATACCTATGAGACATACAAAGACGGCTACAATTACTATAATGGACGGACATGGTAAGGGTATGACTTGGGCAGTGCGTATGCTTAACAGTCATTAAATTACAATATAAAACTTGCGAATTGGTATTCATCGGGTTATAATACTGCTAGTTATGGGCATTTATGGCTTATGGACAATATAAGGAGAAAGAAAAAGCGATGATTAATGAGGAAAAAGTCATATTGATGACGAAGATCGCCATGTATAAGGAATCCCTCGGAAAGGAAGATCTTGAAAAGGGAAAGTATTTTCAGAGCGATTATGTAAAACTTAATTGTCTGAAGACTATTGTTTCTTCAACCGTTTTATTTGTGGTAGTTGCGGTTGCATACATTTATTACAATATAGGTTCTATCGTTGAACAGTTGACGGAACTTGATTACCTAAGTGTTGCGGGTGAGATTATAGGAAGCTATGCTATAGTTTGCCTGGGATTTGCATTGTTTGCCTGGGTATTATATACATATAGATATATGAAGGCAAAGCCAAAACTCATCAAGTATAATCAGAACCTCAAGAAGCTGATTGAATTTTATGAGAAAGAAGAGCGGACAAAGGGTTCTGAAAAAAGAAAGAGGAGGGCTAAGTAATTATGACAGCACTTTTGTCATTTCGAGATGGAGTAAAGGATTTCTGTAGTAAATATGATAAGTTCGTATCGCCTCTGTGCAAGTTTATATTGGCGATAGTGATGTTCTGGTCGATAGCACATCTTACAGGATATAACAGCATGATGAGCAGTATGGTAGTTGTTCTTGCAGCTTCGTTTGTATGTGCGTTTCTTTCAGATTCACTCACACTTGCTATCGGCGGTGTGTATGCATGTGCTCAGGTTGCGAGTGCGAGCATTGAGCTGGGAATCACTTTTGTGATAATATTTGTGATCATGTATTGTGTATACATAAGATTTTTCCCAAAGGCATCATGGGTCATCATGTTTATGCCATTTTTGTACATCATCAAGTTCGCATATTTTATGCCGCTCCTTGCGGGAATGCTTATCGGATTTGCTGGAATGATACCGGCTGCATTTGGATGTATATTCTATTTCTTTATGAAGTATACCGCAGATTATATGCAGCTTGCATCAACAACACCTGCGGATAGTATAGTAGAGGGTTACAAGTACATATTTGAACATCTTGTACAGGATAAGACACTGCTTCTCACAATAATAGTATTTGCAGTCGTTATAGTGCTGACATATATCATCTACAGAATGTCATTTGCATACTCATGGTATGTGGCAATAATAACAGGTGGTATAGTGGAGATTGTTTTATTCCTGGTTGGAACACTTTCTATGGAGACTGAGATATCATTAAGCGGAGCACTGCTTGGATGTATCCTTGCGATACTGGTGGCGATCATAGTACAGTTCTTCAAGACGGTTGTTGACTACTCAAGTGTTGAGAATACGCAGTTTGAGGATGATGAGTATTACTACTATGTAAAAGCTGTTCCTAAGATTATGAGTGACAGACAGAAGGGCTCTAAGAGTGCGGCGGGAAGACCTGAGACGCCTCGTAAGCAGGCACCATCAAGTGCTCAAAGACGAAGTAGCACACCAGCCCATAGAGGTGAGTCTACCACAGGAGCTACAAGATAGAGAAGACGCTGGACAACATGTGACCTGACTTATGTCAGGTCATATTGATTATATAAGAATTTTATTGATTTTATTTTTTGAAGATTTCAGGAAAGGAGGATGAAATGGAAAAGATATCTACATTTATTTCAACATATTTTGACTGGTTTTATATAACAGTTCCGGGAACAGTGGATATAATAGAGATTCTCATTTTGTCGTTCTTTATATACAGGATCATGCTCTGGTTCAAGACCAGCAGGGCATGGACTCTCCTCAAAGGAATAGTCATGATATTCCTGTTCACAGCGATTGCGGCTGTATTTCAGTTCAACACGATATTATACCTTCTGAAGAATGCGTTCAGCGTAGGTATCATTGCGGTTGTTATTCTGTTTCAGCCTGAGTTTAGACGAGGTCTTGAACAGCTCGGAAGGAAAAAGATCATCAACTATATAATAAGAGATGGTGAGGATGATGGGATACTATCTGAAAAGACTATATATGAGCTTGTGAAGACAGTACAGGTTCTTTCGGCAAACAGGACAGGAGCCCTCATAGTAATCGAGAATGAGGTTGCCCTTGGTGAGTATATAGATACAGGAATTCCGATAGATGCGGTCGTAACAAACCAGCTTCTCCTCAATATATTTGAGCACAATACACCGCTGCACGATGGTGCTGTGATCATCAGAAAGAACAGGGTGGTATCAGCGACATGTTATCTTCCTCTCTCAGCAAATGATTCCATAAACAAGGAGCTTGGAACAAGACACAGAGCCGGAATCGGAATCAGTGAGGTGTCTGACAGTATGACGCTCATAGTATCGGAGGAGACGGGATCTATATCGATAGCTCAGGGCGGTGAATTGTTCAGAAATCTTGACAGCGAGGGTGTCCGCAGACATCTTCAGACTCTGTGCAAGGAGTACAGTGAAAAGAGATATCACAGATCATCGGGAGCACGCCCTATAAAGAAGAGAAGAAAAAGGGTAGTTATAGAGAACAAGAATAAGGCTTCCGGAAAGGAGGCTGATGACGATGAGAAATAATACAGAGAACAATGGAGATATCAGGAAGAATAAGCCGAAGATATATTCCAATCTGGGCTTGAAGCTATTGTCGGTGGTGTTGGGATTCCTTGTATGGCTGCTGGTACTCAATATAGACGATTCGGCGGTGACAAAGACCATAAGCAACATTCCTGTAACGCTTGTCAATACCGATGCCATCACAAGCCAGAATCAGTTATTTACCATAACATCAGGTGATACGGTGGATGTGGTGATAAAGGGAAGAAAGTCTGTTATAAGCAATCTGGATGCTTCTGACTTTAAGGCAACCGCAGATATGTCCAAGATATCCATAACAAATGCGGTGCCGATAGCGGTAACGGCGAACAGCAACAGTATAGCAAAGAAGATCAGCATAACTGTTGTGGATAATGTGCTGTCTGTGGAGCTTGAGGCGGAGAAGTCGGTGTCAGTTCCGGTGAAAGTCGTCACAACAGGGGAGGTTGCCAGTGGATACACGGCCGGCAATAGTGTCGCAGCTCCAAACCTCATAACTGTTAAGGGCCCATCAAGTGTGGTTTCCAGTATAGACAGAGCTGAGGTGACGGTCGATATAAAGGATGCAAAGGATGATATAACGACCAATTGCACACCGTCATTTGTGACATCAGATGGTGAGAAGGTATCAGATGAGACACTGACATATGATGAGGTATCGATCGCGGTAACTGTACCGGTTTACAAGACGAAGAATATACCTATCAAGATCGCGGTTATAGGCGAGCCGGCAGATGGATATGCAGTATCACAGATAACATTTGTACCGGAGACTATAGATATAGGTGGCGATGCGGCGGTAATTAAGGATATACAGCAGTTGGAGATCAATGATGTGGATGTCAGTGGATGTACAGAGGACGTTGAGACAACACTTGATGTATCAAAGTATCTTCCGGATGGCGTGGTGGTTACAAAGGAAAGTGCTTATGTGAATGTTAAGGTTGCCATAGAAAAGATGGTCACGAGGAATATCGCTATAAAGACATCCGATATCAAGCTCAATAACAAACAGAGCGATTATAGATATGAGCTGGTGATAAAAGAGAACAGCGTTGCGATAAAGGGAATGTCCAGTGCAGTTTCCAAGATCACAGCTAAGAGCTTCCATCTTGCAATTGATGCGTCCGAATTGTCATATGGTGAAAATACCATAACGCTGGATATACCAGATGGAAGCAGCTATACAGTGCAAGGCTCCTGCACAGTCACAGTTAAGGTGACATCGACAGGACAGTAGATCAGTTAAAGGTAACACAGAGGAGGCGGTTATCATGAGTGACAATGCAGATATGAAGTCAGAGAAGATAAATGAACTCAGAAAGATAGTTGAGAAATCTGATAATATTGTATTCTTCGGAGGCGCCGGGGTGTCTACAGAGAGTGGTATTCCAGATTTTAGAAGTGTGGATGGATTGTATAATCAGAAGTACAAATATCCACCAGAGACAATAATCAGCCACAGCTTTTATCTGAGAAATCCAGAGGAGTTCTACAGGTTTTATAAGGACAAAATGATATTTGCAGATGCAAAGCCGAACAAAGCCCATCTGAAACTGGCAGAGCTTGAGAGAGAGGGAAAACTCAAGGCTGTCATAACACAGAATATCGATGGACTCCACCAGATGGCGGGCAGTAAGAATGTCATAGAGCTGCATGGATCAGTTCACAGAAATTATTGTGAAAGATGTCATACATTTTACAATCTGGACTACATAGTGAATTCAGATGGTGTCCCTAAGTGTGAGAAGTGCGGCGGCACAGTAAAACCTGATGTTGTGCTGTACGAGGAGGCTCTGAATGACGAGAATATGTCAGATGCTCTCAGGTATATATCGGAGGCGGATACGCTGATAATTGGCGGAACCTCACTTGTGGTATACCCGGCAGCAGGGCTTGTCAGATACTTTAGGGGCAGGAAGCTTGTAGTCATCAATATGTCTCCGACACAGTCGGATGCAAATGCTGATCTTCTTATTGCGGATAAGATCGGTGATGTGCTTGGCAGTCTGTAAGAATGATGAGAAGGCATGGAGAAGGCATGTCTGATATAAATACAATATGGAGGGTGATTTATGTATTTTGAGAAATCGAAAGGCTTCCCGAAGGATTTCCTGTGGGGCAGTGCATCTGCCGCATATCAGGTTGAGGGAGCATGGAATGAGGACGGAAAAGGACCATCCAACTGGGACGAGTTCGTGAGGATCCCGGGCAAGACATTTAAGGCAACTACTGGAGATAAGGCTGTGGATCACTACCACAGATATAAAGAAGATGTGGCTCTCATGGCGGAGATGGGACTGAAGACATACAGATTCTCAATATCCTGGCCGAGAATAATACCTGACGGCAACGGTGAGGTCAATGAGAAGGGGCTTCAGTTCTATGATGATCTTATCAACGAGCTTGTAAAGAATAATATAGTTCCTATGGTGACCGTGTATCACTGGGATATGCCACAGGCACTTGAGGAGCAGTATCACGGATGGGAGAGCAGACGAATAGTCGATGATTTCGTCAGATACGCAAAGGTTTTGTTTGAGAGATACAGTGACAGGGTAAAGCACTGGATAATCATGAATGAGCAGAATGTATTTACAGGTCTTGGCTGGAATGCCGGAATGCACCCACCAGGAAAGGTTGATGACCAGAAGATGTTCTATCAGGTAAACCACCATGCATTCATGGCACACGCAAAGAGCGTTATAGCGCTCAAGGAGATCTGTCCGGATGCAAAGGTCGGTTCATCATTCGCATTTACTCCAGCGTATGCATTTGACAGAAAGCCGGAGAATGCCATGGCGAAGATGGATTACGATGATCTTGAGAACTTCTACTGGATGGATATGTATGCATATGGCCGATATCCAAGAGCTGCAAGGGCGTACCTTGAGAGCAAGGATCTGATGCCGGTTATAGAAGATGAAGATGAAGAGATCCTGAAGAAGGCTGCCTCTCTTATCGATTTCATGGGTGTAAATTACTACAGAACATGTGTTGCAGAGTACAATCCGATAGATGGAGTTGGCGCTACACATGAGATGAACACCACAGGCAAGAAGGGTACCGCAAAGGTGCAGGGAGTTCCGGGACTCTACAAGAATCCTGCAAATGAATTCCTTCCTACGACAGACTGGGATTGGACCATCGATCCGATGGGACTTCGCATGTGCTGCAGACAGATAACATCGAGATATGATCTTCCTATAGTCATATCTGAGAATGGCCTCGGCGCATTTGACAAGTTTGAGGATGGGGAGATCCATGATCCGTACAGGATAGATTACCTGAAACATCACATAGAGGAGCTCAAGAAAGCGTGTGATGATGGCTGTCGTGTCCTGGCATACTGCACATGGTCTTACACAGATCTTCTCAGCTGGCTCAACGGATATCAGAAGAGATACGGATTTGTGTATGTGGACAGAGAAGAGGACGAGAACAGTGGAACTCTGAACAGATACAAGAAGGATTCTTATTATTGGTACAAACATGTTATAGAGACCAATGGTGAGGAGCTGTGATAATAGAATAATATCAGAACAGGGAGAACCGGCACATAAGTGCTGGTTCTTTTTCGTACTAAAGTTATTCATTTAGCATTTAATTTTTAAAACTAGCCGTTTGGCTAGTTTACTAAAAAACCCAGTGTATTATAATTATTTGTTATGTTGATGGCAATATCTGGCAGTAACTGCCAGGGATTAAAGACAGGAGGAAAGGGATAATTATGAAATCAAAGAAATTGATAACTGGGTTGATTATGGCATGTATATTGGCTGTAGTGATTATTGCGGGAAAGAACTCTGTGAAGGTGCAGGCCGCGGATGGGGATGTGGCAATTGTGACGGATGGCAATGGCGATGAGATCGGATCATATGCTACACTGGCTGATGCATTTGCAGCCGCACAGAATGGCTATACAATATGTATAATTAGTGATATATATGATCCTTCGGCTTCTATAGGATACAATGATGGTGAACATAATAAGCATATCATTATAGATCTCAACAGTAAAAGTGTCACTTTGCAGATGATGAATTTTGATTATTCGTTATACGTGAAAAATGGAACATTAAATTGCGGTATCACAAATGGAAGTGTTGGATTTACTAATGCTATGCTGACTTTGTCAAATGTCAAATTCATTACGGATAGTATCAACTGGATGACAAAAGATGGAATCTGTCTGAATAATGGCTCAAATGTGACGCTCAACGGTTCACAGTGTTGGTTTGAAAAACTTGAGATGGATACAGACTGTGTATTTACGGTACAGAACAGTGACGGACTTAGCAACTTTGGGCATATTGCAGATGGATTTGACGGTGTGAAGGAGTTTGTACCAGAGGGACTTTCTGTAGAAGGAACGACAATCATTGATGATGAGACAGGAGCCAAGGCTAAGGATTTTATTCTCCGTTACCGCAGCTTGTCGGATGATGCAGATGTCGCTGTCAGCATTGCTCCAAAATCGTATGTGTACGATGGAAAAGAAAAGAAACCTGCGGTTACGGTTTCTTATGGCGGAAAGACTCTGACAGAGGGAAAAAGTTACTCATGTGTATATGCGGATAATATTGATGCGGGAACAGCTACAGTTACTATCAAGGGTGAGAATACCATGCATGGACAGATCGTGGAAGAGTTCACAATAGATAAGGCAAAACAGAAGGCACCTACAGGTTTGGTCGCAACGGCAGAGACTGTGGATGGGAAAAATGATGGTCAGATATCTAATCTGAAGACGTCAATGGAATATAGTGTTGACAAGAGAAACTGGCTGGATTGCGAAAGCACGGTACTTAAGAAACTTGCAGATGGAAAGTATTATGTGAGATATAAGGAGACCAAAAATTATTATGCGTCTCCTGCTGCAAAGGTAGTGGTAAAGAAGGGAAATGTACCAGCAACAAATGAACCGACTACAAATGAACCTTCAACTGAAAAACCAACGTCAAGTGAGCAGACGACAGAGAAGGTCACGACAGAAAGACAGACAACGGAAAATCCTACAACAGAGGAGATCACAACAGAGAAGCAGACAACGGAAGTGCAGTCGCCCAACGAGAAAACTGATGTGGCTTCAACAGAGGGAACAACGGCAGTAGTATCAAAGACGGAGTCAGGTGTTCCAAATACCGGGGATGACGGAAATGTGGCATTGATGCTCATAGTCATGATGACATGCTTATTAGGGGCTGCCGGGGTGGTAGTTTATCGTAGAGAGAAATAATTTAAAATAATAAAAAAAATGTCAGCACTCGGTATTGACGAGTGCTAACAAGTGTGTTATATTATCATCAGACAGGGAAGTGATATTAAGGTATCAGTTCCCTGAAAGTTTAGTTTAGGAGGTAAACAGCTATGGAGATGGATAAATACACACGTAAATCGTTGGAAGTTGTAGAGAAAGCAAAAGAAAAAGCTCTGGAGTACGACAATCAGGAACTTACGCAGATGCACCTTTTGGCTGGCTTGCTTGAGATAGATGACAGTTTGATAGCCAAGATATTTGAGAAGATGGGCGTGAATGTTACTGGTGCCGTGAATGCGGTGGAGGATAAGCTGGCAAGGTTGCCGAAGGTCAGCGGTGGCAATATGTATGCCGGAAATAACTTCTCAAAGGCTCTCATCCAGGCAGAGAAGGAAGCAAAGCAGATGGGCGACACATATGTGTCTGTTGAGCATTTGTTCCTCGGCATGGTGGATAAGGCTGATTCGGATATCAAGGAGCTTCTTAAAGGCTGGGGAGTTAGCAGGAATGCATTCCTCAAGGAGCTGGCAGAGATTAGAGGTAACCACAAGGTGGACAGCGATGATCCGGAGAGCTCATATGAGGCTATGGAGAAGTTCGGATATGATCTGGTCGAGAGGGCAAGACAGCAGAAGCTTGATCCGGTAATAGGACGTGACGCTGAGATACGAAATGTGATCAGGATCCTGTCAAGGAAGACAAAGAACAATCCGGTGCTCATTGGTGAGCCTGGTGTAGGTAAGACTGCGGTTGTAGAGGGACTTGCACAGAGGATACTCAGAGGTGATGTACCAGAGGGACTTAAGAACAAGAAGATATTTGCACTTGATATGGGAAGAAGAGCGAGGGCAAGATCATCCTCTTCATCGATGAGCTGCACACCATTGTAGGAGCAGGTAAGACTGACGGTGCAATGGATGCGGGCAACATGCTTAAGCCTATGCTTGCCAGAGGTGAGCTGCATTGTATAGGTGCCACAACACTTAATGAGTACAGACAGTATATAGAGAAGGATGCGGCTCTTGAGAGACGTTTCCAGCCGGTTATGGTGGATGAACCAACAGTTGAAGATACAATATCTATCCTTCGAGGAATCAAGGAGAGATACGAGGTGTTCCATGGAGTTAAGATATCAGATGGTGCCCTTGTAAGCGCAGCGGTTCTTTCCAACAGATATATAACAGACAGATTCCTGCCAGATAAGGCCATAGATCTTGTTGATGAGGCGTGTGCCATGATCAAGACAGAGCTTGATTCAATGCCTGTTGAAGTGGATGAGATCACACGTAAGATAATGCAGCTGGAGATTGAGGAGACAGCCCTTAAGAAGGAGGAGGATAATCTGTCAAAGCAGAGACTGGCAGACCTTCAGGCTGAACTGGCAGAACTCAAGGATCAGGCAAATTCCCTGAAAGCAAAGTGGGAGAACGAAAAGGCTGCAGTTGAGAAGATAAGGATCCTCAAGGAAGAGATGGAGCAGGTCAAGGCTGATATTCAGGATGCACAGAGAAATTATGATCTGAACAAGGCAGCAGAGCTTCAGTATGGTAAGCTTCCAGCGATCCAGAAAGAGCTTGCAGAGGCTGAGTCCACAGCTTCAGATAAGGAGAGGGAGCTTGTCCATGAGGTAGTTTCAGAAGATGAGATATCGAAGATCGTATCCAAGTGGACAGGAATTCCTGTTGCAAAGCTTACTGAGAGCGAGAAGAGCAAGACCCTCAATCTTGCCAGCGAACTTAAGAAGAGAGTTGTAGGTCAGGATGAAGCCGTTGACTATGTCAGCGATGCGATCATCAGATCAAAGGCGGGAATAAAGGATCCTAGCAAACCGATAGGTTCATTTATCTTCCTTGGACCAACCGGTGTTGGTAAGACAGAGCTTGCAAAAAGTCTTGCAGCGGCATTGTTTGACAATGAGCAGAACATGGTTCGTATTGATATGAGTGAATACATGGAAAAGCACAGTGTGTCAAGACTTATAGGAGCGCCTCCGGGATATGTAGGTTATGATGAAGGCGGTCAGCTGACAGAGGCTGTTCGTAGAAAGCCATATTCGGTTGTCCTCTTTGATGAGATAGAGAAGGCACATCCGGATGTGTTCAATGTACTCCTTCAGGTGCTTGATGATGGACGTATCACGGATTCTCAGGGCAGAACTGTCGACTTCAAGAATACGATCATCATCATGACATCCAATATCGGCGGTGCGGATATCGCAGCTGCCGGCGGAGAGATCACAGATGAACTGAAGAATGACGTAATGGCTCAGCTTAAGAGCAGATTCAGACCTGAGTTCCTGAACCGTATCGATGAGATCATCGTGTTCCACCAGCTGACGGAGGAGAACATCCGCAGCATTGCCCGCCGGATGCTGGATACCATCGGCAGCCGCATGGCCGCCCAGGGCATCACCCTCCAGGCGGATGACGATGCCGTGGCCGCTCTGGCCAAGGATGGCTTCGATCCCCGCTACGGCGCCCGTCCCCTGCGCCGCTATCTCCAGCACACGGTGGAGACCCTCATCAGCCGGAAGATCATCGCCGACCAGGTGAACCCCGGCCAGGTCCTCACCGTGGACTGCAAGGACGGCCAGCTGACGGTGGAGTAAACC
>OHUA01001085.1_pt1 | contig 11114 bp, 7 predicted proteins | sample 1579051 | NCBI WGS metagenome assembly OHUA01 (sample SAMEA3879559, study PRJEB24766) | human gut metagenome | biome: human-associated habitat; feature: feces | place: USA | collected 1985/1987 | reverse complement strand
ACGGCGTCAAACTGTATGCGCTCCCCGGCAAACCGCTCCAGCCCTTTCAGCACATTGTCATAAACGAGCATACTGCCAACGCGCCCGGCCTTTTCCAGCTCGGCGATTTTGGCCCGGAACATCGCGTTTACCGTATTGGACGCTGCCCCCTTCAGGCGATCGTTGAGGGCATCCAGCGAAAACCCGCCGTTACCCGCTAAATCCTCAACGGCCGCTCGCACTATCTGGTAGCTGCTCTCTATGTCTTTCCGGACCGCTACAAGGGCTCGCGCCTTTGTCGTTCCCAGCATCTCCCACTCTTCCGGGGTCAGGTCTTTGCCCGTAGGATAGTAGCGGCGATCCCGGCGATAGGTTACGCGAATTTTTACTGGGTATTTCCCGCTCTTTTTCGGGTGGCTCGTATCTATTACGGGCGCAACCGTTATTCCGTCTTTTGAATAGTTCATTTTGTGGGTAAATTCATTTTTTAGACACACAATTTCGACACAAATATACGTATTTAATCAAACCAAACAAAAACAGAGTGAAACAAAATAGCTATATTTGCCACTGAAATACAGCCATTTATAAAACAAACAAGAAATTACCAAAAAATAGCAAAAACCCCGAAATTACGCCTACGGATCAGAAGGTTACAGGTTTGAGTCCTGTCGGCGTCACAAAATAATGCAGCGACCTGTTTTTCGACAGGTCGCTTTTTGTTTTCGGCTGCACGACCATAGCGCAGTTGCCGATTCTCTCTTTCTCCGCCTTGTACTCCCGCCGACTTACACCCGGGAAAATTTCCGTCCTCCCATAAAATCCATACGGAATCCGTCCGTACCGACGCCCGATCATAGCAACAACTTTGAGATTCCCGTCAGCGAAAAGCACCTGAAAACGAATCGCCAAAACATCCAAATTCTTCCCAAAAGAAGCACGAAGCCCCTCTCCAACGGCAACTCGACAATGTGCCCCCTCACCCTTCCTGCCATTTATTTTATGCAATCCAAGGTACTTACTCAACAAGCACAATGCGATTCCGGGTTCAATCGATCTAAATACACAATCCCGAAAAAAATCGAACTCGCCTTCTTTTCGAATTTATAAAATTTTACGAATAGACCACAGATTTTACAATTCAAATATTAAAATATACAATTTAACAAATCGGTAAAATTTGCAAAATCAATTCTTTTTATTATATTTGTAATAGTGCGCTCCTCTTTTACTAACTTAAAAATCATGTTATGTTGAATTTCGCCCAACTGAAGTTTCTCCTAACTGGATTAACTTTACTCACCGTACTCGCTGCGTGCAGCGATGACAACACTTCGACGGAAGCTCCTCCTGCAACCATCGAAATCGCAGAGCTCTCCCCGGAAGCAGACAACGTTTCTTTTCGATTAATTCCGACCAATGCTATCTCGATGGCTTACAAGATCGAGATCGAGGGGGGGGGGAGATGACGCCGATTTCGTTTCGATAGAAAGCTCCGAAGAAAAAACGGTCGAAATAACCGACCTGACCCCCGAAACCTCTTATAAGCTGACGGCGATCGCCTATAACGCCGACCAGCGCCCTTCGAATCCGGCCACCGCAACATTCACGACCCCCGAAAAACCGACCACGCCGGATCCCGACAAGGCAACCATCTCCATCGAAGAGGTGAAAGCCACCTATAATTCGGTAACCTTTACCCTGAAAACCGCCAATGCAGCCCGCTTCGGCTACAAGGTCGATGTTCCCGACGGAACGGCCGAACTTACGTTCGTAAACGGCTCCGAAGGCGGCACCTATACAACCGACAACCTGGAGGCGGCGACCGACTATCAAATCACCGCCGTCGCATATGACGAAAACGGGCAGGCCGCCGATCCCGTCACCCACGCATTCAAAACCGAAGCCCTTCCGACCGGCCCCGCCGTCGTTTCGATCGAAGAGGTCGCTACGACCCACAGTTCGATCCGCTTCACCCTGAAACTCGACAATGCGGTCCGGATCGCCTACAAGGTCGATGTCCCCGACGGAACAGCCGAAATGACCGTCGTCGAAAAGCCACAGCAATCGACCTTCCTGGTCGGCAGCCTCCAGGCGGAAACCGACTACGTATTGACAGTCGTAGCCTATAACGGCAAAGACGAACCGTCCGAACCCGCCACGCATTCGTTCACGACCCCCGCCTATACCGCATTCGCACGGATCGACGCCGTGGCGACCGCACACGGAATCTATCTCAAGGCCGACGTGGACACCGGCAAATTCCCGCTCTATTTCCTGAAAATTTTCGACCCGGACCTTACGGAATCCAGCGCCGATTTCGAAGAGCATTTCAAGGTCGATTCCCGGGAGCAGTTCATCCATTACCTCGAAGTCGCCTCACTGACAGCGGGCCTCAAAACCGCCTCGTTCGAAGAGTGGAACAAAACCCTGCTTTCGACCCGGTCGCAGCAAGTCCTTCTCTACGCCGCTCCCGTTGTCCGGCAAGGGGTCGATGTCGTCTGTGAAGACTACGGCGAAATCATCGAAATTCCGCTGACGATCCCCGCCCGCGACGAACTCGGAGCAGGACAGGCCGCTGTCACGCTGGGCGAACCGCAGGTTGCGGGCAAAGAGTTGGAGATCGCCCTGACAAAACAGGACGGCGTCGTTTCCTACTATGCCGGCTATGCGACCAAGTCCGACGTCGAAGCCGCAGGCACCCCGGAACAATTCGTCCAGGCCGGACTGGATGCGAAGACCTATGACTACGACATCACGGCCGACTTCCAAGGCACCTGGAAAACAGACCGGCTTTCGCCGGGCAGCGAATATTACTTCTTCTCGTTCGCATACGATGCCGAAGGCAAGTTGGGTCCCCTGCAATACAAGGAGTTCCACACGGAAGCCGCAGGCACCGACTACGATACGTCGCTCACGGTCGATATTGCCCTGAAGACCGCATCGTTCACCTCAGCGACTTTCTCCGTCAAACGGAACGGCTTCGAAAAAGCTTATTACAACTTCATCACCAAAGCCGATTTCGACCGCAAATACGGCGGCAATGCGGATACATACGTTCAACGAGAGTTGATCGGCAAAGAGAGTGGTTATCCGATAACGCTATACAGCGACAACGACATCAACGGATCCCGTTTGGCATACGATACGCAATACGTACTGATCGCCCTGCCCGAAGCCGACAACGAAGACAGATACGGCGTTCCGACGGTGGTCGAGTTCGAAACCCTCGGCTACGAAGCTACCGGCTCTGCGACGGCGACCATCGCGGTAAATTCGATCACGGACAATTACGGCGTATCTTTCTATGCCTCGGTAACCGTAACCCCCGGAGCCGATTGCGCAGGTTACTATTACGCAATGATCGAAAAAACAGCCTACGATGCAGCAGCCAATCTCGGTGAAACGATCTGCAAACAAAACGGCGTAAAATACCGTGCCGCCACCGAAGACACGACGTTCTCCACCGACTACTATTTCGCAGAAAGCTATCTGGTCCTCATCCCGGTCGATAACAACGGGAAAATGTCGGCTCCGGTCACTTCGGAATTATTGACCACGAGCGCCAAATAAAAAGCAATCAAATAAACAAACACGCAGAACTCCCAACCTGTCCGAAACCTCGCTGCACGGGGTCCCCGTGACGAAGGGAGAGCCGGTTGGAACACGTCGCTTTCAGCGGCAAAGGCACAACCGGAACATCGAGCACATAAATTATCAAAAAAACAACCCTAAAATAATCCGACTATGAAATCTTTGAGTAAAGCAACCTTCCATTTACTGTGTTGCATCCTGCTATTGGGAACTTTCCAGAGTTGTAAAGACGACGAAACGACGCCCCCGCCTCCCGGAGAAAGCGCCACGCTCACCATTTCCGACGTCAAGGCCGAAGCCAATACCGTAACTTTCACCATCACGCCGAAAAATGTAGATGTTTATACCTATACGATCAAATCCGCGACGGTAACGCCTCAAGCGACCGTTCAGGATCCGGCCGAAACCAAAACCTTCACATACAACAGTCTGCTTCCGTCGAGCGACTATACGATCGTGGCAACAGGTTTTACACAAGGCGGTCTGGAACTCACTTCTACCGAATACAAATTCCGAACGCTCGACACGCAGGATCCCGGACTCGAAGTACCTTCCGGAGAGGAGCCGTTCATCGAATACGGCGACCAGCGGATCGCCGCCAAATCGGTCTTCTTCTACAAGGAAACCGATCGGCTCTGGTTCTTCATCTCCCCGCTCGAAGGATACGACAACTACCAGGACATGCTCTATGGCAACGGCGGAAAAAACGATTACATATCCCTCAGCTTCACGCCGAACCAGCTAAATAAATCGATCAACATGAAGAGTGCGTCCGAACGGTATTCGCTGCTCAACTCCATGTCGTTCCAACACCCCATCGCATCGGATATTTCGATGGTGACCATCGACTACCATTCATTAATCACCGACGGCGGCTTCATCGTCACCCGCGACGGGGACAAGATCGAAGGATATGCCGAAATGACCTCGGCCGCAACCGGCAAGAAACTCCGCATCTACGGTACCTGCACCTACGACCAGCAGGACGCCGAGCGGACCAGCTTCATCAGCCTCAACGACCTGAAAACTCCGCTCGGAAGCGCCTATTACCAACCGCTCGAAGAGGAAACGATTTCCGAAATCCATCTCTCGCCGGCCAGCCCCGTCATGGGAGCGCTGATCGACCAGGTGGATGAATACTACGTTCGAATCCGCTTCGACAACGCCCTGGCGACGGCTAAAACTCCGATCGACATCACCCGGATCGACAAGCTGTTCGAACTCGAAATCGTCGATCCTGCCCAACAAAAGTCGGTTACCGTCACCAATACGGACCTTCAAGGCGCGACGGGCACCATCACCCTCTACAAATACGCCCTGCAAGACAACTACCGAATCTCGTTCGATCTGCAGGTTCATGATATGCACCTCGAAGGGTATGCGGACGGGGCGTTCGAACTATACTCCTACTACTCCGGCAACAGTTATACGGTCGGAACGAACGACCCGGTCGAACTCCAATCCGCCGTCATCGACCGCCGCAGCGACGATTACTACACGATCTATCTGGCACCCCAGGCCGGTCTGACCGATTTGGAGCAAATCCGGCAGGCGGAGGGCGTAGTAACCATCAAAGCCGCACCGCAGGCACTGGACGGTCTGCTCGTTTCCTTTGCCAACGAAAAGGATGCCGGACGAATACTGTCCATCGCATATGCAGGCAAAACCTACGACAACCAGGGTGACAACACCAAGAGTACCATCCACGGAGCCACCGCAAAGCAAAAGATCGCGCTGGCCTTCTATGAAGCGACCAACGAAATGAACGGTTATTATTGCGGACCGTTCGTCGATGTGCAATAAACAACCCCGGCAACCGAAGGTCCGATCGCATCTCAAACCCACGATTCGACCGGCAACCGGTTCTCCCGGAATCTTCATCAAGCCCCCTTTTCGAAGGGGGCTTTTTTCCCACGCTTCATCCGGCGAAAGCAAAAAACAGAGCTCGGACCTTTTACTTCCGAATCGTCATCAATTTTGCCGTATTACCGAAAATCCGGAATAAAAACCACCGTCACAGTAGATATTTCAAAAAAAAACGCTAAATTTGTCAGAAACCTAAGTTGCTTCCTTAAGCCGAGCGCAATGAAACCTTCGTTTCGATTGCCGAGGCGAAAAATAGTCGAAAGAAAATCAACGCTTTCGATAAACCGAGCGCAGAATCGGAGGTGTTCGAACTCTGCCAAAGCGGAAAACAACGGCGTAAAAACGAACTGTTTCGTAGAGCCGAGGATATAACCACCAAGCCCGTTCGGTTATACGAGGCGGGAAACGGAACTCAAAACAGCAATGAACCTAAAACAGACACCATGATAAAGAAAGAATTATTACTCGGCGACGAGGCTATCGCATGGGGAGCCCTCAACGCCGGTCTTTCGGGCGTGTACGCTTACCCCGGAACCCCCTCTACGGAGATCACGGAATTTATCCAGATGCACCCCCTAACGCGCGAGCGCGGCATCCACTGCAACTGGTCGGCCAACGAAAAGACCGCACTGGAAGCGGCCCTCGGCATGTCGTTCGTCGGCAAGCGGGCCCTGGTCTGCATGAAGCACGTGGGCATGAACGTCTGCGCCGACGCTTTCGTCAATTCGGCTATGACGGGCGCCAACGGCGGCCTGGTGGTCGTCGCGGCCGACGACCCGTCGATGCACTCGTCGCAGAACGAACAGGACTCCCGCTTCTACGCCAAATTCGCCATGATTCCCTGCTTCGAACCCGCATCGCAACAGGAAGCCTACGAGATGATCGGCGAGGCGTTCGACTTCTCGGAGAAATACCAGATTCCGGTGCTGATGCGCGTGACGACCCGCATGGCCCACTCGCGCGCCGTCGTCGAGACGGCTCCGGCCCGCGAACCGAACGCCTACGCCTGCCCCGCCCCCGAACGCATGCGCCAGTGGGTGCTCATGCCGGGCAACTCGCGCGTACGTTACAAAACCCTCATCGAGGAGAACAAACTCTTCGAGCAGGAGGCCGAACATTCGCGCCACAACCGCTACATCGACGGACCGGACAAATCCATGGGCATCATCGCCTGCGGTCTGGCCTACAACTATATTATGGAAAACTTCCCGGAAGGCTGCCCCTTCCCCGTGCTGAAGATCTCGCAATACCCGCTGCCGACGGCACTCGTACAGCGCATGGCTTCGGAATGCCGTTCGCTGCTGATCGTCGAAGAGGGACAGCCCCTGGTAGAGGAGATGATCCGCGGTCTGCTGGGTACTCCGATTCCGGTCAAAGGACGTTTGAGCGGCGAGCTGCCCCGCACGGGCGAACTCACGCCCGACAACGTACGCGGCGCCCTCGGTCTGCCCCGCCGCGAGAGCGAGGCGGCCAGCCAGCTCACCATGCCCCGTCCCCCGGCCCTTTGTCAGGGCTGCGGTCACCGCGACGTCTATACGGCACTGAACGACGTGCTGCGCGAGCACTACCCCAATCACAAGGTCTTCAGCGACATCGGCTGCTATACGCTCGGTTCGCTGCCCCCGTTCCGGGCGATCGACACCTGCGTAGAGATGGGTGCTTCGGTCACGATGGCCAAGGGCGCTGCCGACGGCGGACAGTTCCCTTCGGTAGCCGTAATCGGCGACTCGACCTTCACCCACTCGGGCATGACCGCCCTGCTGGATGCCGTGAATGAAAAAAGCAACATCACCGTCGTAATCTCGGACAACCTCACTACCGGCATGACCGGCGGCCAAGATTCGGCCGGCACGGGACGCCTCGAGCAGATCTGCGCCGGACTGGGCGTGGAACCCGAACACATCCGCGTCGTAGTACCCCTGCCCAAGAACATGGAGGAGATCCGCCGCACGATCCGCGAAGAGATCGAATATAAAGGGGTTTCGGTCATCATCCCGCGCCGCGAGTGCATCCAGACCGCCAAACGCCACAACGCAAAAAAACAGTAGTACGACCATGAAACGGGACATCATACTTTCCGGCGTGGGAGGACAAGGCATCCTCTCGATCGCCACCGTCATCGGAGCCGCCGCCCTCAAGGAGGGACTCCACATCAAACAGGCAGAAGTACACGGCATGAGCCAGCGCGGAGGCGACGTACAGTCGAACCTGCGCATCAGTTCGGACGAGATCCTCTCCGACCTGATCCCCCAGGGCGCGGCCGATATCATCATCTCGCTCGAACCGATGGAGGCGCTGCGCTACGTACCCTACCTGAATCCGGAGGGCTGGGTGATCGCCAACACCACGCCGTTCGTAAACATCGACAACTACCCCGAACCGGAGGCCGTATTGGCTGAACTCGGGAAGCGCAAACATGCGATCCTGATCGATGTCGATGCCATCGCCAAGGAGCAATCCTCGCCCCGTGCGGCCAACATCGTGCTGCTGGGCGCCGCCGCTCCTTTCCTGGGGCTCGACGCCGACAAGTTCGAGGCGGGCATCCGCAGCATCTTCGCCCGCAAAGGCGAGCAGATCGTCGAAATGAACCTCAAGGCATTCCGCGCCGGATACGAATACGCACAAAAACACCGCAAGTAATGGCAGCTCTCATTCCGCAGAAGATGTTCGACGAGCAGCTCGCCGCCATGGACATCGAAAACTTCGCACAGGCCACGATCCGTCAGGTCGGAGCCGTCGGCGGCGCCCTCGAGAAGAACTCGGGCACCGAATTCCTGCACCTCGAAATGGGCGTTCCGGGCCTTCCGCCGGAGACTGTCGGCGTCGAAGCCGAACAGCAGGCCCTCGCCCAGGGACGGGCTTCGATCTACCCCAGCATCACGGGCATCGCCCCGCTCAAGAGCGAGGCTTCGCGCTTCGTCAAGGCCTTCCTCGACATCGACGTCGCCCCCGAGGGCTGCATCCCGACCGTCGGTTCGATGCAGGGCGGCTTCTGCCTGTTCCAGATCTGCTCGCAGTGCGACCCCAAGAAAGACACCATTCTGTTCATCGACCCGGGCTTCCCGGTGCAGCGCCAGCAGGTGCGCATCTTGGGCATCAAGCACGAATCGTTCGACATCTACGACTTCCGCGCCGAGAAACTTGGTCCCAAGCTGGAGAGCTATCTCAAGCAGGGCAACGTCGCGGCGATCATCTACTCGAACCCCAACAACCCGGCGTGGATCTGCCTCACAGAGAGCGAGCTGCGCACCATCGGCGAGCTGGCAACCAAGTACGACACGATCGTTCTCGAAGACCTGGCCTACATGGGCATGGACTTCCGCAAGGAGTTGGGACATCCGTTCAAAGCTCCGTTCCAGGCCACCGCAGCCCGTTACACGGACAACTACGTGCTGATGATTTCCGGCTCGAAGATCTTCAGCTACGCCGGTCAGCGCATCGCCATCGCAGCGATCTCGGACAAACTGCGCAACCGCTTCTACCCGGCTCTCAAGGAGCGCTACGGCATCGGCCGTTTCGCCGAATCCTACGCCCTGACATTCCTCTACGCCGCATCGTCAGGCGCAAGTCACTCGGCTCAATACGCTTTGGCGGCCATGTTCAAAGCGGCGGCGGACGGCAAGCTGGACTTCGTGGCCCACACCCGCGAATACGCACACCGCGCTCACCGCGTCAAGGAGCTCTTCGAGCGTCACGGTTTCCACATCGTCTATGACAAAGACCAGAACGAACACGTGAGCGACGGATTCTTCTTCACGGTAGGCTACGGTTCGATGCCGAGTTCCGACCTGGTGGCCGCGCTGCTGCGCTACGGTATCTGCGCGATCTCGCTCACCTCGACGGGCAGCCTCCAGAACGGCGTGCGTGTCTGCGTGTCGCAGATGAACCGCGAGGAGCAGTACGACCTGCTCGACCGGCGCCTCCGCGACTTCGCGCAGGACTACGCCCGGAAATAAATCCGGCATTGCAGCTCCGGGTCGCTGTGAAATCGTCCCGGAGCTGCACTCCGGAGCAAAGAATCCGGTACGGACTCCGGGAACGACCGTTCACACCCGACGAAGAGAAGGAGCCGAATAAATTCGGCTCCTTCAAATAACCAACAAAAAAGACAAAACCTACCGTCTCCGGCCGACGACGGTGCCGAATTTTCCATCCACCGACCGACTGCCGGAAACGACATAGAAAACCAAACCCATGATCAACTACACCACTGCCGCTGAAGCTGCGAAGCTCATCAAATCCAACGACAGCGTTTATATTCAGGGAAGCGTTTCGATTCCGGAAGTGCTCGTGAAAGCGATGGCCGACCGGGGACACGAACTCCGGGGGGTGAAGGTCTATTCGGCTTTCGCCATCGGACGGGAGGAAGCGCCCTACTGCAAGCCCGAATACAAAGACAGTTTCCTCGTATATAGCCTCTTCGTGTCGAACTCCGTCCGCAACTGGATCGCTCAAGGGTACGGACAGGCTATCCCGGCTTTTCTGGGTGAGATTCCGGGGCTTTTCCGCAAGGGGATCATCCCGATCGACGTAGCGCTGCTGAACTGTTCGCGCCCCAACGAGGAGGGCTATTGCAGTTTCGGCACCTCGGCCGACCTCGCGGTTTCGGCCGCCGAATGTGCGAAGGTCGTCATCGCCCAGATCAACCCCCACGTGCCGTTCTCCTACGGCGACGCGCTGATCCACGTCTCGAAACTCACGGCCGCCGTCGAAGTCGATGAACCTCTGGTGGAGCTTCCGACCGCCCAGCCCAACGAAATCGACCGCAAGATCGGCGGCTACATCGCCGAGCTGATTCCCGACGGTGCGACCCTCCAGATCGGCGTGGGCGGCATCCCCAACGCCGTACTCGCGGCCCTGGGCGATCATAAACACCTGGGACTCCACACCGAAGCACTCACCGACGGGGTAGTACCCCTGATTCGGAGCGGCGTGATCGACAACTCGCAGAAAAAAGTGCTTCCGGGCAAAAACCTCGCGTCGCTGGCTCTCGGCTCGAAGCGGCTTTACGAATACATGGACTACAACGAAGACCTGATCATGAAGGACGTGGCATGGACGAACGACCCGTTCCGCATCCGCGAGAATCCGAAGGTCATGGCCATCAATTCGGCCGTGGAGGTGGACCTCACGGGGCAGGTGTGCGCCGACTCGGTCGGAATGCGCATCATCTCGGGCGTGGGCGGCCAGCACGATTTCATGTACGGCGGGGCGCTGTCCGAAGGCGGCAAGACCTTCATCGCCATCCCCTCGACCACACCCAAGGGCGAATCGAAGATCAGGGCGCTGCTGTCGCCCGGCGCGGGCGTCGTCACGACGCGCCACATGGTCCAGCACGTCGTCACCGAATACGGCGTGGCGCACCTGCGGGGCCGCAACCTCGCAGAACGCGCCCGGGCGCTGATAGCCGTGGCGCACCCCTCGGTCCGCGAGGAGCTGGAACGCGCCGCAGCCGAACGCTTCGGCTATTCGTTCCTGCGCCTCAAAGCATAAACCCCCGCCCGGTCCCCGAAAAGACCGGGCGGGCCTTTTTACCGATAGGCAGATATTCCGCAATCACCTCTTTTTCGCCCCCGACGGCCGCCGCACGACCGGCGTGATCCGTCATGCGCCCGGGGAACCGGGAACCGCCCCCGCGAAGCGGCTGCGGCCCGAAGGCTCGGAACACGCGGTGG
>OHUA01001069.1_pt1 | contig 11237 bp, 10 predicted proteins | sample 1579051 | NCBI WGS metagenome assembly OHUA01 (sample SAMEA3879559, study PRJEB24766) | human gut metagenome | biome: human-associated habitat; feature: feces | place: USA | collected 1985/1987 | reverse complement strand
GTTCTGTTCTAATCTCGGCTCCCGCTTCATTTGCCGAGGTTCTTTTCCAGCTTTCAAGCATCTTATCACGTATGTCTTCAGCCGTTGACATATCTGTCATATACATAAGCACAACAAAATTGCCCTTTGACATTTCTGCGGTCACATGATTATATCCCATGCAGCCCTTTATGAAATCCATTATCCCGAATATCTCATCTCTTGAAAAATAACGATCTCCCATCTGAACACTTATGAACAAGAAAGTAATCGGATAAAGCTCCGGATCTGTCGATTTTGAGAGCAGAGAGTCCACAACCTCCATATCGTAATATCTACCTGATCTTTTATCTGCAGGCTCAATATCCCTCTGTCTTAACTCTTCCTCATAACTTTCTGTAAGTCTCTCATATTCATCGAATTTCTCATTTCTCGCTGTAAGTTCATCTTCTAATCTTTGAACCTTTCTGCCCATATGCCCTATCCTGCCGGCATATTCTATCACCATGCCGCCAAGAACAAGGAAGGCTGCTATCACAGCTATTACGATATAGAATTCAAAATCATTCACTCCGTACGATGAAAGCACATATGACCTGTCAGCATATATCCCGACAACGTAACCAGATCCGGCAATAGCAACCGTACTGACTATTCCCTTCTGTTCGCTCATATATTCATCCAGCCCAGATGCAGTCATGTTAGACAGTTCCGCCGTGGTTGCCGTATCCTTGATAAATATGATATCATCCGCTTTTATAAGGAACGCCCATTTCGAACCGGATATATCAACTACTTCATTGATGACTGACTCCATATCTTTCTCACCCAAGCCTTCCAGTCTCTCAGCCAGAATAGATACCATCTGCGACTGGTAGTCCTTATATGCTGCAAGAATATTGTCTCTATTGGTCTTCATGTGATAACCATAGTATATGGTTTCCAGAGCTATCATAAACAGAACAACAGCACAAGCTGCCACTACTCTTCCTCTATATGACTTATTCTTTTCAGCTTTCCTGCTCATGACATTTTCTCCTTCCTGTCACCTTGTACACCAATCTTCCAAGCCAGCGGAAGTCATGCTTTATGATGCTCCACGCCGTCTGTCTCTCCTCGCTGAAATTTTGCATTTTCCAGCTTCCCTTGGACTTCATGGAGTTGATTATTCCTGCAAATCTGAACCAGAACACGACAAAGTTGTACAGAGGAAGCAGGAATACAAGATACCATTTTCTCATGTAATATCTTCTGAGCTGTTTAAACGGACTCAGGAAAAGACTTATACATATATATAGCAGTGTTGTGGTAAACACATACAAAAAATACATGATTATGACCGAATCTATGATGAGCGTAAACGGATAATCCTGGAATATACCAAGGCATATCAGCGCAAAGTACCATATCATACGTGGGAATGCAAATGTATGATCGAACATAACCAATCTCACAATGAAGTCAGAGAAGAATCCGCGCACGGCGTTCATCCTGTTCTTCATGAACATGTGGACAACCTCTATCTCACCCCTCTGCCATCTCTGTCTCTGTGTATATAGTTTATTAACATTTTCAATCGGATCAACAAAAAACAGAGCATCCTCACACACTTCAACCCGTTCTTTCTGAAGATACCTCATCTGAAATGTAATATGTGTATCCTCACAGATAGTATCAGTATTGTACATCCATGATTTCAGAACAGCTGATTTTCTGAAAGCTGAAAATGCACCTGACAATGTATACACGGAGTTAAGCTCTGATGCATAACTTCTTCCCGCAAGGAAAGCCTGTGCATATTCCATAAACTCAAGTTCACGGAGCAGTCTTGACGGTCCCGCTTTATATTTCTTAATCTGTTCAGGCACCGTAAGAATAGAGCCTGTCATACAGTTAATAGCCGTATCATTCTCAAATCTTGTAATCATATTGACAAGTGCATTCTTCTCAAGCATTCCATCACTATCCAGATTGATAATGTATTTTCCATCGCTGTTATAAAGTGCCAGATTAAGTGCTCTTGACTTTCCCTGTTCAGAATTCATCCACTGCATCAGAAGTTCTGGAAATTCCTGCTGACACTGTGCATATATATCAAAACTATTATCTTTTCCTTTATTATTAACAAGAAAAATTCTTATCCTGTCATTCGGGTAAGTACTGTCATTAATAGATCTGATACATCCATATAGTGTATCAGCCGAATTATATACCGGTATTATAAGCGTAATCTCTGGATAAACCTCAAGCTCCTTTTTATGGAGTTTATGTCTCAGATTCCTTCTTATAAGAAGAAAAACACTTCCTAACGCAGGAACAATTTCCATAATAAACGGTATAATTATCCAGCCGCCCCAGAAAAGAAATGAATTAAGAATTATTTTTACCATATGAGAAGTTTCCTACTTTCATCTTAACAATCTGTGGTTTCGTAAATACATAAAAATACAGATACACACTGAGTACATAGAAGAATATTCTTCCTATAAATGTATGAAACACATAATATGCATTCATGCCTAAAAAATGTACCGCAAGACATATCATTACTATTCTTAAAACATTGCATAACATAATGTAACAGAAGCCTCCAATTCCTATCATCAGCTTCTCACTCCAGTTATACACATTAAAGAATATCAGTAATGACAGAAATGCCATGATTTCAATGATTCCCGAACACTCAAAATCAATAAGCAGTGTCATTGACGATGCACCCGTATGTATAAATATAATTCCGTATTTAAAGTATGCTGTAAATGCACCTGTTATATCTCCCACAATACCTGCCATTGCTGCAACGCATCTTGCAAGAGGCATTGTAAGCAATGGCTGTACCGTCATCATCATAATTACAAACAGTCCGAGACTTCCCCACATGAAGCTCCATGCATGAAGCTTTGCTCTCTTCGTTACAGAAAGTATATACAGCCATATTATTATAATTGCAATTACTATAATAGGATTCATTCCGCTTATACCTGTATGCTGCCTTTCTTTTTCTTATATACAACTACTCCACATGTTCCAGCTATACATATGAAAAGTCCAAGCCATGCTCCAGATGATGCACCTGCTGTATTAATCCATTCCTGTCCCAGTCTACCAAACTGTGCACTAATCTGCTTGAAATCACTTACATCACAGCCAAGTTTCTGAGCAACCTTGTCAAGATCAAAATAAAACTCACATTCATCCCTGTTGCTTCCAACTGTAACTATCATCTTTCCATAACATATATCTGCATCATTAAGTTCATTAATATTCTTAGATGTTCCCCATGCACTTGTGTCAAACATATAGAATTCATATGTTCCATCACTAAGTCCGTCACGTTTAGGGTTCCAGTTAATATTTCCCTGTTCGTCAACTGTTACAAATCTTGGATATAGTACCTGATTATAGCTGTCATTAAACTTAAATGTCACTGCCTGTGTAAACTCTCCTCCAGCTTCATTAAGATGCTCCGGCATAACTGTATACACATGTCCAAGAACAGTACTTCCATTACTGAATAATGCTCCCGCAGAATCCACCATATTATGATGTGTTCCGGCTGTAGAATACTGAATCGTTGTGTGTGGATAATATTCCCAGTCACCATACAATCCGTCATACCTGATATCGTATATTATCTTATCATCCGAAGATCCATCATCTTTAATATTGGCAGTTCCTGATATAAAAGGCTCAGACCTGTATAATCCAAATGATATTGTCTTGTTATAAGCTGGCAGGGCACTCTTAGGAACTGCTATCTCCCACTGATTACCTACATGCCTGCAGTCAACGCCGTCTACACCATTAACATATCCTTTGCTGTCAAGCTGAAAAACAAGTTCGTAACCCAGATCAGTAGTTATTAAATACCTGCCATTACTATGAGTTCCGGCTCCTGAAGCATCACCGCCAGTTCCATCCTTCACATACACATATACATAATCACCGTCAAACATCATAGCTGTCTTAGATATACATTCATTATGTGCATCATTAGGACATACTGCATCATACTTCTTAACAGCATCCCAGTCAGCAAACTCACCATCTATAACAATGCCATTATACACAGCTTCTGTATCATCTTTTTCAACCTTCTGTCCGTCTAATACTTCAATATCCTTAATATCTACAGTTGTTCCTGCAAATGTAATCTTAAAATCCGAATTGGCAAAAAAATCAAAAGGAATAGCTGTCTCAACCACATAAGGTCCGGCTGTATTACCATGTGCATTATTAACAGTTACAGTCTCCGAATTCTCTATATCCCCATACCATGAATTCTTTGCCTGTGCACTATCTTTCCATCCAGTAAACTGAATCTTATCTGATATTCCCGTTGTTCCGTCAGCATAAGTAATACTCACAGGATTACTTCCCATATAGCTGTAGTCCCATTCGGTCTGAACAGTTCCTTCATACATAAAATAAAGCTTTGAATAATCTGATGAAACCGCTGCTTTCCACAGCTTAACACCAGCAGCATCTGCTGTTCTTGATGTAATATCGTCCCAGTCATCTGTATCAGAATCGACCACAATATTACTTCCCTTAACAACTGGATTTCCCTTCAAAGCAGATGCATCAACACTCCCCAAAACATTTGATAGATTAGCAGTATATGTGTTCCTTATCTGTCCTGCATATACTGATACCGGCATTGAAACAAGCAACGCTGTCATACCAGCTAATGCAGTAATTCTCTTATAATTGTGTTTCATGGCAACTTCCTCCCGTCTTTAGCAATTATAATAAATAGCCGCATCTATTTAATCATTATCATTCAAATGTATTCAAAATTATTCATATCATTAGTATATTAAATCTTCTTATGTACATTTTAATTCATCGGCATATCTGTGTCAATTATTTAACATAATTTTCACAAATGTATTGAATGTCTGGGGTCGGCTGGCTCGACGGCCTGTCATCTGGTTCGACGGCCTGTCGTCCGGCTCAATGGCCTGTCGTTCCTATAAATTTTATTTTTTTGCTTGTCTTATAGGCACATTTCTTAAAAAAATCATCTAAACTAATAAAAGCAACTCAAAAATACCCATAAAACAACATTTACATGCTATCTTATGGGTATTTCATAATAAAATCCACTTAAAATATCAAAAATCACTGAAATTCGACCTATAAATCTATCATCAATACGACTACCTATAGGTATCACGTCAAATCCTGCCTTATACAAACAGTTTATTGATGACCAGCGGTTTATCTCAGACAGACAGCTTAATGATGACCGGCAGTTTATCAACCATGAAGTCCAGCTGACTGACGAATCATATCCTCAACAACAATATCGTATATCTCCCCGATAGTACTGCAATACTCAAGTACCTTCCAAGGCTCATTAGTATGGAAATGAATCTTGATAAGATCCTCATCACCTGCTGCAATCAGGCAGTTTCCTTCAAAATGCTCTGTAATATAATCTGCAATAACGTCCTCATCTAAATCTTCATCTCTTCTGTCAATAAGAAGCTGTGTATCATAACGATATGCAAACTGATCATCTTCAACATCTACGCTATGTATATCTGACATAAAACAATCCTCCATAATCTGTCTTTATGTGCGGCAGCCAATTTGTTTCACCTGACTAACCCGGCACATTATCTCACATATCAGCCATAACTTCAAGTATCAGAATATTCTTCTGATAAAATTATATAACCCATTATTCCATACACTGACCTCATGCGCCCCCGGTCTTATATAGAAAATGTGGTTAATTCCATGACTTGACATATAATCTGAATAGTTAATAGCAGATTCCTTGCAGTAAGGATCACTGTCGCCCGTTACAATAAGAGTAACCAAAGGCTGCTGCCCTCCATCCTTAACAAATTCAGGCAGAAGAAATCCTCTGTTTCCATAAACTCTTTCTCCACTTCCTGTATCAACCACTCCTCCTACCGGGGCAAATGCACCTACATATCCAAACACATCAGGATGTGCAAAACACAGGAAAAGCGATTCTCTTCCACCCAGTGAATATCCTGCTATTGCAGTATTCTCTCTTCCCGTTCTGGTAGAATAATGCTCGTTAATATATGGAATCAATGCATTAATAACATCATACTCACACGCATCATATTTTGCTGTAAGTTCAGAGAAATCATAGTCTGACTCCTGACCACCATCAGCATCTGTGAATACAGTAAAGCTCACCATAATCACAGGATTCCTGTTATAATCATCAACTGCATTCTGTGCAACATACAAAGCCCCAATTCTGTTATATTCAGAATAACTTCCGCTCATTCCATGCAAAAGATACACAACCGGATAACGCTGTGACTCATCATAATCTCTCGGAAGATATACACAAGCCTTGCGTTCACTTCTGGTTGTCGGTGAATAATAGCTTATCTCATCAACATTTCCATATGTTACCCCTGGTCGTTCATCATTATAATCATCTGGTGTGTCATACTCTGCTGTCACTTCATTAGACACGGTTCTGCTCTTACAGCCCGACAATCCTGTCACTGTAAATGCTGCTACCAGTGCCATTAACACAGAAACCGCCTTGTATATATTTCTTGAAATCATAATCCGGTACCTCTTACAAACCTTCTTACAATCTCTAATCCACCAACCGGTGCACAAAACTTCTGATTATGCTTTCTGCACTCTTCATAGACATATTCTAGGTTGAACCACTCAACGCCGTCCAATTCTTCCTTCTGCAATGTAAGTTCATCTATATTGACTGGCTTCGTGTATACATAGACAAATGCAATCTCACTGTCCTTAAACATCTTGCCATAAAATTCTTTTTCATATTGGATTACAAATGTATCAACAAACTGCAAATCATCAACAGAAGCCTTAATTCCAAGTTCCTCATGCAGTTCTCTTATAGCAGATTCCTCCGGTTCGTCACCGGCCTGAATATGTCCCGCCGAAGAAGTATCATATCTTCCAGGAAATGAGTCCTTATTCATAGCCCTTTTCTGCAACAGTACCTCTGCTCCCTCATCAGACTTTCTTACAATCCACACATGCGCCGTTCTATGCTTGATTCCCTCACTATGTGCAGTCTTACGCTCAACAGTCTCGCCTGTTGGCTTTCCATTCTCATCAACAACATCAAGTAATTCCATGTTAAATCCGTACTCCATCATAATAAAAAAGCCACCAGCTATCGCGAGTTCTACGGGAAAAATAAAGTGATTGAACCTAGACTCCGATAGTACCGCTTTCGCAGCACCCCTCCCAGGACTGGTGGCTTACATATTATATTACTATGTGATTGAAAATTCCATAGGGATAATATCACATTTTAAAAAGTCGCACTAAGCAGGAAGAACAATACATATATTGCAAATGTTTCTCCAACTGTATATAATGCGGTCTTTACCCATACATTAGGCTTCTCCACATGCTGTACAGTTCCAACATTTGCAGTAATCTTTTTCTGATGTTCCTTAATAATCATGATTCCCACAACCGCACCTATAACGCAAGCAATTATGTACAAATAATATGAAAACATCGGTTTTGCCTGAACATAGCCACCATATTCGTCATTCATTGTATTAGTAATAACAAAATACAGACTTATCAACGCAAGTGCAGATGAGCCAAATGCAGCAACTGCCTCCTTACCCCAGCCTTTTCCTTCATTCTTGACCATACATATGCAAAATGCTGAAATAGGTGCAAGCAGGAATACAATCATTCCTACAGTGCCATTTTCTTCTTCATCTGAGTCATAATAATCATAATAGCTGTCCTGAGTTGTATCTTCCGTTTCAAATGTTAAATCAGCCATACTTACATTTCCAACATTAACCCCTGCACATGACACTGTAAACATAGGAAAAAAGAAGCATGCAGCAGCCACTATCGCAGCAATTTTCATTATAAGTCTGCCCTTAATCTTATGTCCTGCAATATTAATTGATACATCTTCTTCTACAGGCTGTCCGGCTGCTGCCTGAACCGGTTGCTGTGGCATAACATATTCATAATTATATTGCTGTCCACCCGCATTAGCATAATTGTTATCTGGTTTATTATTGCCAGCCGCCTCATTAAAATCAACAACCTTGCTCTCTACTTCCGCCCCGCAATAATTACAGAAACGGACATTATCTTCCAGTTCCTTTCCACATTTTTTACAAAACATAGCTTTGTCCTCCTTCATATATGTTTAAGTTCTTTTGATTACACATATATGGTAACATTTAGGTTGGACACGATATGTCAGTCTCTAAATTTTTGTAAAAAAAATGACGCAGACCTTTGCCCACGCCATCTAATAAATCCGCATATTCTATTTATTATCACACACCTCATCAGTCCAGGTATTATACTTTCCACCTTTGCTTTTCCTGATGTCCTTCTCATTGTAATTATTAAGTTGCTCTTTAAGCAGCTCAATCTGTAATTGTGTCTTCCTGTTAAGCTCATACAATTCATTAATCTTGTATTTAAAAAAGAACATAATAGTCAGGCTAAACCCAACCCAGTATATAAGAAATAAGGTGGTAAATTTTCTTAACTTATGTTCCCTGCGCTGCTGCCTTTTACGTTCATTGATATAACCCATTTTTCGCTCCGTATCCGCATTCCTCCTCAATTTTTATATAATCATTGTATTAATCCAGACTGACATGCTGTGTCACAACAAAATATTTATAAATAAATTTAGTATGACAGGCTTTGTCGCTAATCTGATGTACCATATTGTCTATAAAATATAGTATAATCAATATCAGGAGGCATCGGATATGGATAATGAATATAAGAATTACAAAGCTGACAGAGTCCTTAAACTGCTGTTTCGGGCTTTAAAGGGTGAGTCCCTCTCGGTAGCCGCACTCGCCGACGAAAGTAATGTGTCAACAAGAAGCATAACAAGAGATATTAACGATTTGAAAGCATTCCTTGCCGACTATCGCGATATTCTTGGCAATGCTGAATTAAAATACTCTGCTTCAGACCACTGCTACACATTAGAGATGGACAATCTGTTTTCTAATAAAGAACTTTTCGCCATAGCTAAAGTGCTTATCGGAAGCAGGGCGTTCAGCCATGAAGAACTGCTCACAATAATAGGAAAACTGAAAACACACACAAGCTATTCAGACAAAAAACGCCTTGAACAGCTTATTGCCAAAGAAATGTTTAACTATGAGGAAGTCGGCTCAGACTGCGACAGCGTGATTGATAATGTCTGGAAGCTTTCCAACTACATTCAGGAACAGCGTGCAATCACAATCAGCTATTACAAAATGAACCGTGACAGGGTCAAGCACAGAATCATACCAGTATCAATAATGTTTAGTGAATACTACTTCTATCTGATTGCATACAAATGTGAAGACACATTATCTGATACACCTACATATTTCAGAATCGACAGAATCTGTGATATGACTGTCCACAGGGAAAAGCTTGAACTTCCTAAAAATGTTGAATTTGATGAAGGACTGCTCCGCAAACGAAGCCAGTTCATGTGGCCGGGACCACTCAGAAAAATCAGATTTGAATTCACCGGACCATCACTCCAGGCTATTCTTGACCGTCTGCCAACCGCTAAAGTAATTGACCGCTACGACAACAAATATCTCATTGAAGCGGAAGTCTACGGCAACGGAATCAAAATGTTCCTGTTAAGTCAGGGTTCGTGGGTTAAAGTAATTGCTCCTGATGAATTTGTTAAAGAAATGAAAGATGAGATAGAAAAAATGCAGTTGCTTTATTAAGAAAATATTTAAACAACAACTCCCCATAAGCAGTCAACGCTTATGGGGAGATTATTATTAATATTCAGTTATTATTCACATCAAATCTTACTTAACAAATCTGCCTTCTTTGCAGCGAATTCCTCTTCCGAAATAATACCTGCATCCTTTAACTGTGCAAGCTTCTGCAACTGCTCCAATGCGTCAGGCTGCGCCGGAGCTGCCTGAACCTGAATAGGCTGTGCTGCGGCTTTCTTAGCATTTTTTCTCATCTCGTGATAGATTGCAATAATTCGTGTTGCCTCGGCAAGATACAGGGTGTTGATAACTTCTTTCGAGCCGGCAACTGAAACCTCCAAGTCGCATAGCTTAAATGCAGCTGTAAGTGCCGTATCAATAACCGCTGTCAGAAAATCACTTGATGTAGAATTCTGAATAGTTGACATGCTTGTCACATCTTCAAAATAAAACTGCTTGACATTAGCCGTTGCTCCAAGCATTTCCCTGTTCACAAATATCAGCTGATTATCAGTGCACGCAACATAATCCACCGCTGTAAGCGAGTCTACGCCACCTGCATAGAAAAGAAGCTGCTCATCATCATCAATAAAGTGCTTCTTAACCTGCGCATATATCTTATCACCAATCTTGGCTCTTATCTGGTCGTTGACCTCCTGCCTGTCAATCGTGAAATCCTGCTTTCCAAGGCACTCAAAATAATAATTAAGTGACATAAAATCCTGTCTGTAAGAACCTTTAATGCTGATTGTAGTCAGCTTAACTCCGTTAACCATCACATTTGCAGCAGAATCATTAATCTCCATTAAAAATGTATTGATACTGGCTGTCGGAATCTTGCCCTTAACCCAGAAACTGCTGTCCTTCTCATATCTGAACTTAAATGCAATGAAATCCTCGGTGATAACTATACCGGCGTCATTGCCATCTTTAATAAAAATGTGTGGAACTGCGCCCTGCAAATCGACACCACCCTTATCAGCAAACTTCTTCATCGCCTTTTCATCAATGTATGGTGACATTGTAAGGCAGGAAATGTTAGGTCTGCTGCCAGGAAGCACAAGCATTTCATAATAATCCTTAGTAAACTTGTCAATCGCAGCCCTGTTGCCTCCTCCCCAGAACTTTGCACTATCTTCACAATACTCTGCAGTAATACTCTCAATCAGCTTCGCTGAGTATTCATTCACTTCCTGTTCCATAGCTGCTGTATAAGCCTGCTTCTCAGCTTTCTTCTGCTCATTAGCCTCTTTCATCTTGCCATAAGTATCCATTGCTGAATCCTTCATCGCACCAGCTTTCTCTGCAGCCTTTCCTGCTGTTTCCTTTAACTTGTCCATAAATCCCATAGTCATATCCTCCTTTGGTTGTTCACTTTATTTGATGTCTAAAGTGTACCGCAGGAGGGTGACAGGATGTGGCAGAGTAAAATTATGAAAATAAAAAGATTTCTTTTTGCTTCACCAATATAAAACAAAAAGAAATCTTTTTTACCCCCAACTATTTTACAATACTAATACTTCTTCTGAA
>OHUA01001068.1_pt1 | contig 11239 bp, 8 predicted proteins | sample 1579051 | NCBI WGS metagenome assembly OHUA01 (sample SAMEA3879559, study PRJEB24766) | human gut metagenome | biome: human-associated habitat; feature: feces | place: USA | collected 1985/1987 | reverse complement strand
TCTGCATATAAAACAGTAAATTCATTAATGTGGACAGTGGCACTTATATGTGTACTGGCATGGATAGCAAAGTTTTCATTGATGTTTTATGATGCCAAGCAGGAATATACGGAATACAATGCCAGCATTAAATCAGTAACAAATACTGTAAACGGAACAATGGCAACTACAATACTTGAGATATCAATTCCGGGTTTCGGAACAATGCTGATGGAAATAAATTTGCACAAGTTAATAACGGTGACATTATAAAGTTGTATTACAAGGATGGCAATTTTACCTTAAATCAGCCTAAAAAGGCACCTGCAGAGGCAACAAAAGCAAGTGAGATTGTTTCAAAAGTAAGCTTAGTAATATGGATAATATTATTTGTACTGGATAAGGCTCTTTTAATTCCATTTTTTAGATACGGTGGTATAGAAGCATGGGCGTATAACAACCTATACAGGAAGGAGTAAAAGGTGACAAACGAAAATATAAAAGATAATTCAAATCTTGTTTATAAGGATTCATTAGATAAAACAGATGTAATTGCCTTTCTTAAGGCTATAGCACTGCCAACACTGGTATTTATATTATGTCTCTTTACAATTTTTAAATTTGCGAAGTTCGGACGGATAATATTATCACCTCTTATTGTACTTATGTGGAGTGTTGCACTGGTATGTGCATTTGTGCTTCCATCACAGAGAGAATCGGTTATTAAAGAAACTATGGTAACAATAGGAATATACTGCTGTACACTGCTTTTATTAAGAGTATTAATAAGAATTATGTCAGGAGCATCAAGCGGTGTCCTTGAAGCAAGTTTCGATATAACAATTCCTGAGACAAGCGGAACTACAATAATTGGATATATTCAGAATATATTGTATCTTGGTTCGGTACTTACCCCATTGGGTTTTGTAGGAATGCAAGTAAAGAGGATATTCCAGTTCAAGAAGAATGCTAATAAAGTTAAGACATTTAATCAGCTCAGAAATATCAGGGATACAAATAAAAATATGCAGTAAAGGGGGCGAAAGATATGATAAGAAAACGATTATATTCATTAACAGGCATATGTATGGCAACACTTCTTTATGCAGTACCTGTGTGCGCAGCAGAAAATACAACAGAAAGCTCAACAGGATTAGCTGTTATTAATAGTACAGGACAGCCATCAATGATAAGCTCACAGATGTCACAGGAGTATATCGAATCTGCACTGAACAATATTCAGACAGATTCAATAATGACAGATACAACCGTTATTGAAGGCAGGACTAATGGCTTTAATTCTAATACGGCATCATCATGGCTGAATGACGCATTAAGTGATATTAAGATTGAAGGGATAGATACAAGTAAATACAACATTGTAAATACCAGTGAAAACCTTGATATTTTAAATGCTAAGTATGCAGCTGCCAAGACGGAAATGGAGAGTAATAATTATTATACAGCATTTAAAGCAAAGGCAAATTCAACAGAAAATAAAAGTACTACAGCTGAATCTATATTTAAGGATACATATAAGGATGTGTACGACAGTATAGGGAAAAAAACAGAGCAGAAGAGTATAAGTGATGTTATGGTGGTACAATAAATTCTTCTAAATTTACGATAAATTCCGATAAGTCAGAAAATAAAACAGCTCTTAAGCTGGTGGCGGATAAAGATAAGACATCTGTGGATTATAGGTCTGATTATAATAAAAGGAAAAATGAAAATCAGAATGTATTCTCTTCCAAGTCTGATGATATAGATAAGATGATAAATACATTTAAAGCAGATTTGAACAGCAATTATTCAGATTACATAAATAGTGATGCATATAAAGCAGTTTATTCTTCAATAGCATCGACTAATGTTACTGATAAGATTGCAACAAGGCAGGTACTTCCAACAACAATATCAGAGGCAGCTTTAATGGCACAGATAAACAGTTTAAGTGAACAAATACCAATATCAGCAGATACGGCTAGGCAGAAAGCAGAAGCAAACAAAGCTGCCACACAGGCAGGATATAACAGTAATAAAAATGCTCTTGATGCTTCGGCAATGCAGACCTATACTGCTGCTGTTGCATCAGCAAAAGCAAATAGTGGATATATGGATGCATATAAAAGTTATCTTGATACATCAAAAAATACAGCTTCGGTTGAACAGAACAATGTAACAACAACACTGGTATTTGACAATCAGGATGACTTTGAATCATTTGTTAAGCTGGCAGGTATTGATGATGAAGATGATTCTTATTACTACTATGCTTCAACAGACGATGAAATTAGTGATAACAGAACTTATATACATCTTGATGGAAATAGTCTTGTTCTTAATACACAGGAATCAAGCATGTTTTCTAATGCTATAAAAAATTCTGGAGCAAAGATTACAACAGTAGAAGATACTGATTATCTGACATGGAAAAAAGACGAAAATTATGATGTTCAGGAAAAAGCTAAAGAAAATCATATGAAAGCTGTGCTTGATGAAGGAGCAAAAAAAATAAACGGGGAGAAATGATAAGATGGGGATGTTGAATAATACATTAACAAAAACAACGATAAAAAATATGCTTGTTCCCGCACGAAGAAATGATGAACCAGGAGATAATTTCAGAATTTTGGATAGTTGGGCTGAATATGAAGAAGGTAATGGAAAAATGTATGAAAGGCCTCTTAAATACATGTGTTATGAATTAGAGATAATTAATTCTGATACAGGAGAAAAACATCATGTATATAAAGCCTGCAAATTTACAAGAGTCATAAGACTTCCAAAATCTGCCAAGCAGTCTACGGCATTAATGGATATGCATGAACAGGTGTTGTCTGCGTGTTATGAGAGTGAAATAAATCTTATAACTGTAATAGCAAATGTTATTCATCCAAAACCGTTAGGATTGTTTTTCTTGTATGGCTGTCAGGGTGTAGCTGAAAATATAGAGGATGCAAAACGCAAATGTTATGAAGATTATACTGGGCTGACATATGCACTTCAGGGAACATACAGAGTGCTAGAAATGCGTACAATAAATGCACAGGAAACAGAATGGCTTAAGGATAAGCTTTACAACATGAACTATATGGCTGTAATAAGGGGAATTCCAAAAGCAAATAAATCTGCTGAAGATGGCGGTAACAAAGGATTCGGTGGCAAAAATATTAATCCTGATTCACAGGGTACGCTTGAAGAAGTTATTGCGGGTATGGCAGACTTTGAATATGTATTACAGATTCTTACCACACCCGTAAAATATAATACTTTAAAAGCTAAATCTCTGAAAAATGAAAGGCAGATGACGGACTGGTACAGCCAGCTGCAGGGTAATACATCTTTATCAATGAATATCAGTATGCCAATGGTATACGGAGCCAATGCAGGAAAGAGTTCGGGATGGTCGCACAATTATACAAACAGTGAAAGTGTAAGCTATTCGCAAGGAGAAAATTTCTCACACAGCGTAGGTGAAAATGTAAGTCACAGCTTGAGTCAGTCATTTTCTGAAAGCTATGGAGAAAGTACAAGCCACTCTGTAGGAAACAGTCACGGCACAAGTGTAAATTATGGAAATTCATTAAGTACAAGCCAGGGTGTTAATAACAGTGTTGGCATGTCAGAAGGACTGTCATCATCTGCATCGGCTGGACAGAGTACAGGTTCATCGTTTGGTACAAGTTCTTCTCATGGTACAAGCAGTGGAATGAGTATGAATCATAGTGATGGTACAAGCAGCGGAACCAGTGTAAGTCATAGCAATGGCACGAGTGAAAGCATAAATGAATCAACTTCACTTACGCAGTCACATGGAACATCACAGAGTCAAAGTTATGGTACAAGCAATTCTGTGAGTCATAGTACAAGTCAAGGATATTCCGAAGGAACAAGTCATTCACAATCTTCGAGTATGTCACATTCGCAGAGTGTATCTGAAGGTTATTCTGGCTCAGAAAGTACTTCGCATAGTTCAGGCACATCAAGTGGTACATCATATGGTACATCATATTCATCTGGAGAAAGTCATAGTGCAGGTAATGGAAGCGGATTGTCATTTTCTGAGGGAACAAGTGGTGGTATGAGTGGTAGTATATTGGGAATTGGAGGAAATGCTTCCCAATCAAACTCTCAATCAAATTCACTTAGCTCATCAATGAATGATGGTACATCTGCATCAAGTGGCGCTAGCAATTCAATGTCAAGTTCACTTAGCTCATCAGACAGCACTTCTATGAGTAGCGGATGGAATAATTCTGCAAGTGAAAGTTATGGTACGAGTGCAAGTGAATCAATTGGACAAACCCAGACTGTAAGTACAAGTGAAAGTAACAGTGTATCGCAGGGATTTAATCAGTCTCAAAGCATGGGTGTTAGCGACAGTATGAGTATTGGAAGCAGCACAGGTCATAGTCAGGGGGTAAGCTCAAGTGATAGTTATGGTGCCACTCAGGGGGTAAGTTCAAGCGATAGTATTGGCTATAATACAGGAAGCTCTGACAGTATAGGTCAGAATTTTGGTACTTCTTATGGCACTAACGAAAGTTACTCAATGGGAAGCAATCTTGGACACAGTATGAGTTCTGGCGAGAGTGCAGGATTAAGCCAAGGACAGACTTACAGTGTAGGACAGACAAATTCCACATCAGAAAGTTACGGTACTGGTACAAGTCACAGCGTAAGTCAGGGTACAACGCAGGGTGAAAGCCATGGCACAAGTGAAAGCACAAGCCAGGGTTCTTCATATTCTACAGGAAATGGTACAAGCACAAGTGAGGCTTTAGGTTCAAGCGGTAGCGTTAATACAGGTGTATCTTCAAGCATGGGATTGGGACCAAGCATAGGCTACAGCAAATCCCATCAGTGGTTAGACCAGCAGGTTAAAGATATTATTGAATTGCTGGAATTTGATAATAATAGATATAAACGAGCTTTAAGGTCAAACGGAGCTTTTTATACATATGTATACTTTGCTTGCTCAACAAGAGACAGCCTTGCTGCTGCAATGACCGTATCTAAGGCCGCATGGCAGAATACTGATGCTATGACTCATCCGTTGCAGGCGCTTGAATTGTCAGAGGGAGAACAGCAGCATATGTTATATCGTTTTTCAGCTTTCAGCTCTGAACCTATGAAGGAAGATGTATATGGAATGAAGGATTATAAGTATTGCACAATGCTTCTTCCTGATGAATTAACGGCATACACGCATCTTCCAAGAACATCAGAGGGAGGTGTATTTTCAGAAGTGAACGATATTCCGCATTTTGCCTGTCCGTCAGGACTTAAAGGAGAGCTTTACTTAGGAAAGATAATAAATGCCGAAAGATGGACAATGGCTAACGGCTATAACACACCGTATGATTACAGAGTAGAGGAAGCCGCTTTAATGCATGGTATTATTACAGGAGCTTCCCGTTCTGGTAAAACTGTGTGTGCAATGAGATTTATAAAAGAACTTGCACATATCAAGAGAAAGAAAACGGGAAAGCGTTTAAGAATAGTATGCCTTGATCCGAAGCGTGACTGGAGAGGGCTTGCCAAGTTCATCGAACCTGACCGTTTCAGATTCTACAGCCTTGGTAATGTAAATTTTCATCCAATCAAGCTTAATCCATGGAAGATTCCAAGAGGAGTTACGCCGCAGATATGGATAGATGGAATCATTGATATATATTGCCGTGCATATGGACTTCTTGAAAGAGGTAAGCAGATGATAGCTGATGTCGTATATGAATTATATGACAGAGCGGGAGTATTTGAAGCATGTGATGACGAAAACTGGCAGAATATTGTTCCAGATCTGTCATCCGTTGTATGCTTTGAAGAGATATATAAGGCAATGGAAAGAAAGAGAGATGAAATAGCTGCATCAAAGAAATCCGGTTTTGATACAATGGACGCATACTCAAGACTGTTAGACCGTCTTTCAACCTTTGGCCGAAAGTATTCAATTGAAAGAAGACTCTTTGGCACATCTGAAGGCATGGGAATTGATGAGATGATTGGTGATGATGATGTGACGGTCCTTGAAAGTAAAGGACTTGAAAATACATTCAAAAATTTCATTTTTGGTGCAATCACATCTGGATTCTATAAGTTTGCACTCGCACATGATAAGGGTTATCTTTCAGAAGACCAGTATGAAACAGTACTTGTAATTGAAGAGGCGAATGAAGTACTTACTGGCAGTGATAACGCAGGTGCAGCTAATAATGGTGGAGGAGGACAGTCATCAGGCATGTCCGGACAATCAGAATTCGAACAGATAGTAGATCAGGCTGCAGGATATGGACTGTTTATTATAGCCATAACACAGAAAATATCCATGATGCCAAGTTCGCTTATTGCCAATGCCGGTATTAAATTCATTGGAAGACTTGGTGCTAATCAGGATATCCAGACAGCGGCTATTGCGATAGGAAAAGAACCACGATACGAAGATAGAGATGTTGTAAAATGGTTTCCAAGAGCACCTATCGGTTGGTTTGTCTGCCAGACATCAAGAGGTTTTGATTATAAAATGGCAGAGCCTATATTGGTGGCAGTAGATAAGCTGAACATTCCAACTCCGACAAATGAAGATTTGGAAGAAATTTTGCTGGAAAAGCATCTTGCAAAGCTGGGATTTTCTGGAAACAGCAGGATTTAAACAATTCACATACTTAAACAAATATTAATATATTTAAAAGAGACTTGAGAAAAGTCTCTTTTTTTTGAAATTTTTTAAAGAATTGAAACGTATTTATTGCATAAATAATATGGATAAGCAAATTGCTTAAAAGAGTTTGGAAAATTCATAAGAAAGGGGTCTTTGCTGTGATTGTAAAACTAAAACAAATGGCAGAAGATGGTGAATACAATTTTAAAGATATAGATATCTCGTCAGATGATATACGCCTGGCCAAAAGGTGTGTGGCAGAGTTTTTAGAAACGCTGAAAACAAAGACAGAGAATTTAAAACAGCCACAGTTATATTATGTAACACTTTTAACTTTGCGGATAATGTCTGAACAGGTACTTAATGAAATAGGTACGGACAGACTTGAAGAAGTATTTTCCCCAAAGCAGTAAATTAATGAAAAATAAATTTAAAATGAAAGGAACAAAATATGTCGAAGAATAAGAAAATTTTAATGGTACTTATCATTGCGCTTGTACTTTCTGTACTTGCAGGAGTAGGGGTGTTCACACTCATCAATTCACAGAAGACAACTATTTACAGCTTTAATGGAGATTTTAAAGCAGGAACAAAGATAACAGATTCAATGTTTACACCTATTCAGGTTGATAAAAAGGTGGTAGAAACAAACAGAAATAGTGATATTTCAAATTATTATATAACTGCCAGCTCATTTAATAAGATTATAAGTGACGGTGATTATTTAAGATCTAATGTCTCTGCCAATGAGATTCTTTCAAAAGCAATGCTTGTAACTAACTCAGGCAATGAGATTGAAGCCTCAATGCAGAATGATAAGGTAGCACTTACATTAAGCGTTGACAGTATAACAGGAGTAACAAGTGATATAAGAGCAGGTTCATATGTAAATATTTACTGTGGAGAAAAGAACAGTACTGACCCTAAGACAGAAGTCTTTGAAAAAATGAAGATTCTTGAAGTGCAACAGGAAGCTAATGAAACAAATACACTTAAATCCATAACTGTTGAGTGTACAAATGAACAAAGCCAGAAGTTAGTATCATTCGCACAGAACGGATATATTTACATGGGACTTATTAATGTTACTGGCTATCAGTCAACAACCCCAGCGTCAACATTAACACCTGCGGCAAAGTAATTAATTTTTTAGGGAGAGAATAGGACTATGCGTAACATTTTATTAATTGATAAAAGAAGTACATTTATATCAGATATTCAGACGCATATGATGATTGAAAACCACACTTTTAACATATGTTCTGGGATATCTGATGTATCTAACCTGATGCTGACAATACAGAATTTTAATCCGTCAGAAATTTATCTGTCAGAAAATATGATAGATTCGCAGCCAGATTGGAATTTTTCTAATATTGCAGTTAAGACATATGCATTATCGGATGAAGGAGAAAAATATCTTCAGTCTTACGGTTATTCATATGTAGGTAAAATCAGTTCCACGCTGGAACTGATAGATGTTATGGAAAAAAATATTATTGTAAATGCAGATGAAAAACTGTCTATGAATAATAATAACGGAACGGGGGAGTATGTAGGAATGGATAATAACAACCAGATGAATCAGATGAATGAACAGGATAATACTGCACAGCAGATGAATCAGGTGCCGAACATGCCTAATATGGGTATTATGGGAATGCCTGGAATGAGTCCGGCTGGCAGTGTAAATGGCATGGGAAACCAGATGAGTCCAGAAATGATGCAGATGATGATGCAGATGATGATGCAGATGAATCAGCAGCCTCAGCAGAATATGCAGATGCCACAAATGCCTCAGATGCCGCAGGCAACGCAGCCTATACTAACTTCAATGCCACAGACAATGCCACAGTTGTCACAGCCTGTACCGCAGATGTCACAACCTTATACAGATCAGCAGCTTCATGTTCAGTCTGCTCAGATTAATCCTGTACAGCAGATAAATACAATCCAGATGACACAGGAACAGCAGATAGCTCAGCAAAGTGTTATAAATGATATCCACAGAGGAGATAAAAATACAAAGGTTATTACTTTCTTTTCTTCTAAAGGTGGAGCAGGAACAACAAGTATTGCTGAGTCGGTTGCACTCCAGTTATCAAAGCAGCCTGGTACAAGAGGAAATTTAAAGATATGCCTTGTAGATTTTGATATTGATTTTGGAGATGTTCTTACGGATTTATCACTTGATATGTCAAATGAAAAGAAGAATATAACTGCTTGGGCTGATAATATCCGCAGACAGGTAGAAACAATTGTCGCATCAGATAATAGTGGAAGAGATATTAACGACATTATCAATGAATCAGCAAGAAGCATCAAGTTCTCTAATGACGAAATCATTGATTTTATGCAGCAATATAATGACACGAGCTTATATGTTTTACCTGCACCTATTACACACAAGGATTCAATGAAGTTTGAAGGATATGAATTTCTTACAATACTTAGCAATTTAAAGGATTCCAAGGAATTTGATTATGTAATTGTTGATACTAAATCAGATAGCCGGGATGCAACTTATTGTGCATTAGAGTTAGCTGATACGGTTTATATGGTATTTACACAGGAAATATCGTGTATTAACAGTAATGACAGCTTTTATTCGGCACTTAAGGATGTAAGCTTTGATGTATCAAAGTTTATGTATGTAATTAACAGGGTAAGAAATCAGTCTGAAACAGGACTTGGAACAACGGAGATTGAAAGCACGATACCATATAAGTGTGCCGGACACATGCATGAAGCCTCAGAGATGACAAAGGCGCATAATAAGGCAGTACCACTTGTGTATACGGCTAATAATACTTTTACAAAGGATATTGATATGTTTATATCTGGAATAACTGGAACACCCGTTGTAGAGAATAAAAAACGTGGTTTGTTCAAGAGGTAATAGAAAATGCAGAACAATATGTTTGGAAGTAGGAATTCAATGCTTCAGCACAGGCTTAATTCTGTAACAGAAAGAAAGCAGGAAGTAATTCAGAATGTAACGACACAGTGAAGAACAGGCTTATATTGATCAGATTGTAAAAAATGTAGGCGAAAAATTTGCTACAGAGCTTGCTAATTTTGGTGAAACAGAGGAAGTAAAAAGGCAGATTAATGATTATATAAGGGAGCAGGCAGAACTGCTTCCTCCAACCGTTAATTTTGAAACCAGACAGCGAATTATTAAGCTTGCTATAGATACAACTGGGCTTGGACCGCTAGAACCATTGTTAAAAGATCCGGAGATAACGGAAATTGTTGTCCAGAGATATGACAAAATAATGATTGAAAAGAAAGGTAAAATTCAGGATGTAGATGCCGGTTTTAATTCAGAAGACCACCTTGTAATTGTTATTAATAAGATAGTACAGTCAAAAGGCAAAACTCTTAATCTTATGACACCTATAGTGGATGCCAGGCTCGATGATGGTTCCCGTGTTAATGCCACGATACCGCCAGTTACACCTGATGGAGCTACCTTATGTATAAGAAAGTTTTCACAGCATAAACTTGGCCCAGAAGAATACCTGAAACTTGGTTCGGTTGACGGGAAAATACTTAAATTCCTTGAGATGGCTGTTATAGGAAAGGCAAATATAATAATAAGCGGAGGTACTGGTACCGGTAAGACGACTTTCCTTAATATGTTATCTAATTACATACCCAAAGGAGAGCTGATAGTAACCATCGAAGATACATGCGAATTACAGCTACAGTCTCCAAGAGTAAGACGAATGGAGACAAGAACCAGTGTCGCCACATCTGACATGATGCAGGTAGATATTGCTATGGAAGTTAAAAATGCGCTCCGTATGAGACCTGACCGAATTATTGTAGGCGAAATCCGAGACGGCGCGATTGTAGATATGTTATCTGCCCTGTCAACAGGACATGACGGAGGACTTGCCACAGTACACGCCAATTCACCGCACAATCTTTTAACTACCCGTATGCCAATTCTTTACGGTATGAATAAAGACATGAAGATGACAGAACATGCACAAAAAGTTCAGTTCTCGGAATCTATCGAACTTGTAATTCAGTTAAGACGATTTAGAGATGGAAAGAGAAGAGTTGTAGAAATTACAGCCATAAACGGTCTTGATGATGAGGATAATGTAGTTCTTAATCCAATTTTTGTTTATAACGAATTCAAACAGAGATTTGAAGCAACCGGATTTATACCAGAAAAAATATTAGATAAAGCAATGCTAAATGGTGTTGAAATAGATAAGAGTATCTTTATTCCGCCAGAAGACTAAAGAAAGGAAATATTGTTTATGTATAATGAATATGATGATGAGAATGAGGTAATAGAAATGGAAACCGCAGCAGAAGATGCGGAGTATATGGAAGGTGTCAATGATGCTAATGTGTCAAATGACATACCAGACAAGCAGGACGAAACCAAGGAAGAAAAGTTTATCCGCCTTGCAGAGGTAAGGGTCGGAAAGGCACTAAATGCTATTCAGAGACTTGGAAATCTGTCTAACAAGTCTGCTTATCATTACACAGATGGCCAGATTGAGCAGATGTTTGGAACACTTGAAACGGAGATTGCAAGAGTAAAAGCAAAATTCGTTGCAAAAAAGGATATAA
>OHUA01001062.1_pt1 | contig 11261 bp, 7 predicted proteins | sample 1579051 | NCBI WGS metagenome assembly OHUA01 (sample SAMEA3879559, study PRJEB24766) | human gut metagenome | biome: human-associated habitat; feature: feces | place: USA | collected 1985/1987 | reverse complement strand
TATCATCTTCTGTAACACATAAAGATTCTAAAAAACTCTGAGGGATATATTTTACTCTTTCAACATTTGTTTTATCACAAGAGCTATCTAATGTTATCCAATCAGAACAACTATTATCAGCCCATACTATTTGTGCCTGAATTTGCTTAGAACGATCATAAGGCTTAGGGGAACGAAATTTATATTTATTTAAAAATGAAAATTCATCATTATGGGTATTTGCACAAAGACTTATAATATCAGTAATTGCACTTTTACCACTACCTTTATTCCCAATAATAGCGACAAGTCCAGGATTCAATTCTATTTCAATATTATCATACCAGATTTCATTCATTGTCGCATTTGCTGTTCTTTTTATCTTTATTTGTTTTATAAATTTAAGGGGATTACTTTCTACTCGTTCTAATATTTCCGGATTATTAAAATTAACTCTCTCTGGTTCATTTAATATCTGCTTTAATCCATTGAAGTTTTTTTCAGCCTTTACCCAACATGAGCCTAAACCTATAACTGATTTTTCATGAGCATCTGAAGCGGTTATTGAAGGTTTACAAAACTCTGATTTATAAAACTCTTTTCCATCTTTTTCATTTCTTATTTCACAAATATCAATATATCCACCTTTGAATAATTCATCTTTAACTGGACCTAATGAATCATAAATAGAAACATTCTTTTTACTTGTTCCATCATGTTTCATTTCTTCATCAATACTATTAGATTTAGAACCTGCATGTACAGTTACAATACCTCCATATTGATGAATCAAATTTGCAGCAGTTTTAAAATCAACCTGTACTAAGAAAATACCTTTCTTAAAATAATACTCATCAGATTTATCTTTAGTACCATCAGCCTCTTTTCCTTTTTGAATAATCATTGATTCAGAGAGTCCTAAAGGATTGAGAATGTTTTCTGTCAAAAATTTGCCATCTAAATCAATATCGTTATAGTTGTCAGGAAAAAGCCCTATCATATGGACAGATTTTTGCCCATATTCTGTCCGGAATTCAATTCCTGACAAAACTATTATATCATTTAATTTTGCAAGTTCTTTTATTTTATCTATATTTTTAACAGTATGATGATCCGTCAAAGCGATAACAGAGAGTTTTTCTTCTTTAGCTTTATCTATAATTTCCTGACAATTCATTTTTCCATCAGATGCATCGGAATGTATATGCAAATCCCATTTATTCCAAATTGAGCCTATGTCTTTCATCGTTTTATATATTTAAGTTACACAAACTTATAAAATACTGAGAGTTAAACATTATCTTTGGCAAAGATAAGATTAAAGAAGTAATAAAATCAGTATTTCTCTTGTTTTATTTATAGAACTCATTTGCTGTATATACTTTATATCTCAATGAATGAAATTGGCTATATCAATTAGGAGATATACGTGTCAACCTATTCAGCCATTTCCCGTCAAACACCGCCATCCATACCCCACATCGGTAAAAACGTAATAACCTATCAATTAAACCTCTACATTCGCATCGACGGGCTAAGGTTTACCCGATATTGATTAATTATTGTATCACTTAAATTATTAATTTTATGGCTAAGAAAAAACAAGAGCAACAAGAGCAGAGTCAGGACGAACATGTAATGGCAGTCCTTGACAAGAGAACGAACAAGACCGCAGTCATCTCCAAGATGAACGAACAGGACGGCAGCATCGAAGTCGTACCGCCGGACAAAAAGAACAACAACAGTTTTCTCAAACTGGACCGTACCACACCTCTGGAACTGTTCTTCACGAATTTCAAGAACCAGTACCAAAATCCTACAAGCTTCAGTTTCTTCCTTGTACCACTTGCCGTTTTGGACAAGACACTGAACGCGGTCATCCAGATTCGGAAAGGGGAAGACCCCGGACCGGACGGCAAGAAACTGGTAGAAAACAGCGAACTCAACGACGAGGGACGTATCGCCAAACTGGCCCGGCGGTATAAGTTTGATGAGCACCAGCTGCCGTGGAAAGATCTGAACGCACTCGGTCTTGACAAGGAGACTCTGTTCAACAACCATTGCATGGGAGAACTTCTCAAAGGAAGAATCACTTCCACCGCACTGCCCATCAGCAAGGAGATAAACGGAGAAAAGAAAGATTTGGGCGAGGCCTGTTTCATGTGTGTGAAAGGTGCGGACGGCAAAGTGGAACTCAAGACACTCACCCGTCTGGACAAGCCCCAATATGATTTGCCGGTCTATAAAGGCGTATTCACGGATGAAGAGAAGGACAAACTGGCCGAAACGGGTACGTTGGGAGGAATCAAGGAAATGAAGGACACGCTTACAGGAAATGTATGCAAATGCTATGTCAGTTTCCACGAGTCCACCAACCGCATCATCACCATGCCCGTGGATGCCATCAAAATCCCGGACTACATTTATGGGAAGAGACTGGACGACAAGCAGAAGCAGATACTCGCTTCAGGTGGCGAAGTCCCCATCAATGACATACAGCGCAAGAACGACACCATGCTTTCCGGTGTGGCCTATGTCGATCCGACCATAAGGGACATCGCATTCAAACAGTCCGACAAGCAGCTGAAGGTCAGCGATACGATTTTAGGAGCCAAGATAACCCCCGAACAGAAAAAGATACTGGAGAATCACGGCATGGTATTCATTGAGAACATGCGCAATCCCAAGACCAGACAGCTGTTCTCGGATGATGTGCGTTTCAGCAACAAGAGCAACAACCTGCTCATAGGACGCAATGCCCGTGAATACAAGCCGGCGGTTGCCCCCCCAAAAAACGACAGGAAACAAGAAACAAAGCAGACGGCCCGCCATGTCGTATCTCCCAGACCGCAGGCCAGAAAGAACAGCCTCTCGTTCTCGTAATCCGGCAGCAGGCGGAACGTTTACCGAATCCATATACCCGGTTTCCTCTCAGGTTACCGGGTATGTCACAAATTATTTCCCCATTCAAAATCCAATGACAACAGATGATGATTACACAACATGACAACAACGGAGAACTGTCCTGCTTCAAGTCAGCTCTCCTTTTTTATTTGAGAGAAAGCCATCCGCACATGGCCGATGACAAGGCATTCATCCGGGAGCGTGCGGACAGTGCCGCAGAGGCTTACGAACATGCCATACGTGACGGTCTATCCGTCAGGCAGGCTTTGGAACAGGCTGACGCCGTTCTCTATCAGGACTTGCGCTTTTCCCGGTTCGATACGGTTTTCGAGGCCGTATCGGAGTGGTTTCCCGAAGTACGGCCCGAAAGACGGACGGATTTCTGCCTGAAGGTATTGTCGCCCGCAGAGGCGGTATTCGGCAAATATTCCATAGACGACAGGTTTGAATCATCCCCGGCCTGTCATACACTTACCGTTGAACTTACAGGTTTCATACAATCCTATATAGAACAATATGGCATATAACAGACGACAACATCTGGCGGACAACATAGCCGCACTTGAACTGATATTCATGCGTCCGGAGTTCTCTCTTACAGAACAGGGACGCAAGGTCTTGAACGGTTATTCGGGTTTCGGAGGGCTGAAGTGCATCCTGAATCCGGCGGAGAAAGATACGGACATAGAAAAATGAAGGTCGGACAAAGAACTGTTTCCCCAGGTCCGGCTGCTGCATGAACTTCTGCGTGAGTATTCCAAAGATGAGAAAGAATACAAGTCATACGTCCAAAGTCTTAAGAATTCCGTCCTTACAGCCTTTTACACACCTGAACCGGTGGTAACGGCCATGCAGGAAGCCCTACTGATACCGGAAATCCGCCCGGAACGTTTTCTTGACCCTTCCGCCGGAACGGGCATGTTCATCAGCACTCTGAAGGATGTCCCCGAAATCCATTGCTTCGAGAAGGACAGGCTGACGGGAAGGATACTCTCATCCCTCTATCCGAAAAGCAGAGTGACCATAGACGGTTTCCAGTCCATACAGCCTTATTATAACGGCTACTTCGATGTTGTTTCTTCCAATATCCCGTTTGGGAATACCAGGATTTATGACCGGGACTTTGACCGGAGTGACGACCCGGTGCGCAAATCCTCACTCGCTGCCGTACACAACTATTTCTTTTTCAAAGGCATGGATACGCTGCGCGAAGGCGGGATACTGGCCTATATCACGACTTCGGGCGTCATGGACTCGCCACAGAACCGTCCCGTCAGGGATTGGCTGGTAAACCATGCCAATCTCGTTTCTACCATCCGTCTGCCGGACAATCTGTTTACCGATGCGGGTACGGAAGTGGGCAGCGACCTGATCGTATTGCAGAAGAATACCCGAAAATCGGAACTGACCGAAAAGGAACGGAACTTTATTGAAACCCGTCTTATATCGGGCAGTATCAATATCAACAACAGCTATGCCGATTTGGACCATATCATCCATACTTCCGTATCCATGGGTAAAAACATGTACGGACAACCGGCCATGAATTTTATCCATGAAGGGGGTATCGGAGCCATTTCCGAACATCTCAGGCTATTATTGGCCCAAGATGTGGGAAACCATCTTGACCGAAAACTTTATGAAGAAAACCTGTCCCGTTCCACCGTTTCCACTGCCCTGAAAACCGGACCGGAAGTCGCACCGGAAACAACAGCAGTGGAGCACCGGCAGGAGATGCAGGAAGAAAGTCTCTTGTCAACCAAGCCTTATGAACCCATGCTTAATCTGTTTGCCGCCTATGCGGACGAGGAGGAAGCGGAGGTGCAGATGATGGAAAGCCGGCCATCACCGGGCCGGACAGCGTCGGCATCCCGCAAAAGAAAAGGAAACGAACCGGAAATGTTCAATCTGTTCTCGCAAGAGAACATGTATGATGAAGCCGTCTCACAAGAAGAAATGACCGGGGAACAGGCGGCAGCGGAAGCGAAATGGCAGGAACGCAGACTACGGTTCGAGGAAGAACGGAAAAAAGAAACGGAACCACGTCCGTTTACCGGAGAAATACGCCCCGAATACAAGAACGGCTCTCTCGTGAAAGCCGGTGAGCAATACGGATATTTGCAGGGATTGGGTACTCCCGAAGTACAGTTCCATCCGCTCAGGCTGACTGTCACACAACAATACCGGGCCGCCTACTATATCCCGCTCCGTGAAGCCTACCACAATCTCTACAATGCGGAAGCCGAAACGGAAACCGAACAGCCGGAACTAAGGGAGGAACTGAACCGGCAGTATGACCGTTTCCACCGCATGTTCAGGGAGCTGAACGGAAAGGACAACGCCAAGTTCCTGCTGTTGGATGCAGGAGGACGGGAAATGCTCTCATTGGAGCGTTCCGTCAACGGGAAGATACAGAAGGCGGACATATTCACCGTGCCCGTATCGTTCAACGCCAATGAAGTGACACATGTGGATACACCGCAGGAAGCCCTTGCGGCATCCCTGAACAAGTTCGGCGAGGTCAATCTGGAATATATGGAGAATCTCTGCGACATCGGCAGGCAGGAACTGCTCGAACAGCTGGAAGAGCGCATCTTCTACAATCCCATGATGAAGAGCCATGAAATCAAGGACCGTTTCATAGCTGGCAATGTGATCGCCAAAGCAGAATGGATAGAGAACCACCTGAGAGACTATCCCGATGACGGCGCGAGCAGAAAATCATTGGAGGCCCTTCGGAAAGCCATACCGGAACCTATAAGTTTCGAACAGCTTGACTTCAACCTGGGAGAACGGTGGATACCCATGTCCGTATATGAGGAATTCGCCGGATACCTCTTCGAGACAAAGGCCCATATCCACTATACGGAATCCATCGACGAATTCAGCGTAAGCTTCGAGAGCACCAACGCGAACATCACCGACAGATATTATGTGAAAGGGGAAAAGAGAGGCTATTACGGAAACGACCTGCTGAAACATGCGCTGCACAACACCGTACCCGACATAACCAAGACCGTACAGGACAAGGAGGGCAATGACATTAAGGTACGGGATGCGGAGGCCATACAGCTTGCCGACACCAAAATCAACGAGATACGTTCCGCCTTCACCGGCTGGCTGAATGAACAGCTGCCCGAATTCAAGCAGAACCTTGCGGACATGTACAACCGCAAGTTCAACTGCTATGTACGTCCCGATTACGACGGTTCCCTGCAAAGCTTCCCGTTCCTTGACCTGAAAGGGCTGGGCATACCGTCCCTGTACGACAGCCAGAAAAATGCCGTATGGATGCTGAAGATGAACGGAGGCGGGATAATCGACCATCAGGTAGGTACGGGCAAAACCCTTATCATGTGCGTGGCCGCCTTTGAGATGAAACGTATCGGACTGGCGAACAAGCCGATGATTATCGGACTCAAAAGCAATGTGCATGACATAGCCGACACGTTCAAGAGGGCCTATCCGAATGCCAGAGTGCTGTATCCGGGCAAGGAGGACTTTACGCCGGAGAAGCGTGTCGGAATATTCCATGACATCAAGAACAACAACTGGGACTGCATCATCCTGACACACGACCAGTTCGGGAAAATACCCCAGTCCCCCGAAATACAGCAGAAAATATATACGCAGGAAATAGACAGCATCGAAGAGAATCTCGCCGTATTCGAGCAGCAGGGCAATGAAGTGACCGGCTGGATAAAAAAGGGGCTGGAAAAAAGAAAGGAAAACCTTGAGGCCAAACTTGAAAAGCTGGAACAGGATATAAAGGATCGGACGGATGATGTTACAGATTTCAGACAGATGGGCATCGACCACCTCTTCGTTGACGAATCGCACAATTTCAAGAACCTGATGTTCAACACACGCCATGCGAGGGTTTCCGGCCTGGGCAATCCCGAAGGAAGCATGAAGGCCATGAACATGCTTTTCGCCATCCGTACCATACAGGAGCGTACGGGCAGGGATTTGGGGGCCACTTTCTTGTCCGGTACGACCATCTCCAACAGCCTGACAGAACTCTATCTCCTTTTCAAGTATCTCCGTCCGAAGGAAATGGAGCGGCAGGGGATTACCTGTTTTGACGGTTGGGCGGCCGTCTATGCGAAGAAAAGCACGGACTTTGAATTTTCAGTGACCAACCAGGTAGTGCAGAAAGAGCGTTTCCGCTATTTTATTAAAGTGCCGGAACTCGCCAATTTTTATGCGGAGATAACCGATTACAAAACGGCCGAGGACGTAGGGGTTGACAGGCCGGAACTCAACGAGCAACTCTATCACATACCGCCCACTCCCCAGCAGGAGATTTTCATTCAAAAACTGATAAAGTTCGCTGAAACCGGGGATGCGACCTACATAGACAGGGAGCCTCTGTCCGAAGCGGAGGAGAAGGCACAGATGCTGATCGCCACCAACTACTCGAACAAGATGTCGCTTGACATGCGGCTGATAGACCAGCAGTACGGTGACAGTCCGGGAAACAAGGCGTCCCATTGCGCGGCCAAGATTGCGGAATATTACTATAAATATCTTGACCAGAAAGGCACACAGTTCATTTTTTCAGACTTGAGTACCTATAAACCCGACCAGTGGAACATCTACAGTGAGATAAGGCGCAAACTCGTGGAAGACCATAATATCCCGGAAAAGCAGATAAAGTTCATTCAGGAGGCGAACAGCGACAACGCACGCAAGGAACTGTTCAAGGATATGAATTCCGGACGCATCCGTTTCCTTTTCGGTTCCACACAGAAACTGGGAACGGGTGTCAACGCGCAGGAACGTGCCGTGGCCATCCATCATCTGGACATACCCTGAAGGCCGTCCGATCTGGAGCAGCGCAACGGACGCGCGGTGAGAAAAGGCAATATCATCGCCAAGCAGTACGCCGGCAACAAGGTGGACTGCTATATCTATGCGGTGGAGAAGTCACTGGACAGCTACAAGTTCAACCTGCTGCAAAACAAGCAGGTGTTCATCAACCAGCTCAAAAGCCGCAATCTGGCCGCCCGTACCATTGACGAGGGGGCGATTGACGAAAACGGAGGCGGCAGTTTCAGCGAATACGTGGCCATCCTTTCAGGCAACGACGACCTGCTGGAAAAGGCGAAGCTGGACAAGAAACTGGCGGTCCTCGAAAGCGAGAGGCAGGCATTCCACCGTAACAAGGGAAACGCGAAAGGCAAGCTGAATGAAAGGACTTCGGGAATAGAAAAAAACAATGCCTTTATCGGGCGTTTCACCAGGGACTGGGAATATTTCAACAAGGTGATGCCCGCAGATACGGAAACCGGACTCCGTCCCAATCCCTTGAAACTGGACGGTGTGGATTCGGACAATGTGGAGATACTCGGCAACCGGCTTGCCGCAATCAACCGGAATGTCCGGACGGAGGATGACTATATGAAAATCGGAACCCTGTCCGATTTCCGTATCCTTGTCCGTACCGAGAGGATTTGTGACGGGGACACACAGACCTTGCAGAACAAATTCATGGTCGAGGGACTGGACGGTATCAAATATACCTACAACAACGGTTATATTGCCAAAGACCCGAAACTGGCCGTCATGAACTTCATCAATGCGCTGGAACGCATTCCCGCCATGATAGAGAAACGGGAAAAGGAGAACGCAGAGCTGTCGAAGGACATCCCGGTCCTTCAGGAGATTGTGGCGGCTTCATGGCCCAAGGATGCGGAAATCAAGCGGCTGAATGAGGAACTTGCCACGCTGAACCGGAAAATACAGCTTACCATAAAACCGGCAGGCGGGCATGAAAGCGGAACGGATGACGGAACGGAAATGAAAGGACAGAAAGAGACAGGCGAAAGTGACGATACACCGGACCTGCCACGGAAGGCAAGGCATGTACCTCCAATGGAAATTGCCGCCCCGTCAAACGGACTGAAAAAAATATCTTAAGTTTGCCGTAAAGAACCGCTTTTCAGAAAATGACAAAGGTATGGCCGGCACCCGGATAAATCCGCTCTGCCGGCCATACTCTTATCTGTAATGGGAAGAAGGGCACTCCGTCATTCCTCTTCCTCAAAGGAAAGGCTTTCCACCTGTCTGTTAATAACCTTCCAGTCAATGGAATCCTTCAGATTGATTATATCCACAATCGAATAATGCCTGGTCCCGTTCTCCTCTTCCGCAAAACGCAGCCGTCCGCTCAAACGCTGCTTCTCAATCTCTGCCGGATCGAGGTTTATCAGCTCACAAACCTCATCGGGCAGCATGGAGAGTTCTACACAGTTATCCTCACAGATATGTTGCAGCACGGCCAACATGTTGAGGGACTTCTTGTAACTTCTCACGAGTGCGGCGAACGAGCCGCTTTCAACCTTAATCATCTTTCTCATAACCTTTTATTTTTAGAGTGTTCTTCTTTTTCAAGCAGCATGGCACGCAGCACGTCCGAACGGCGGTAGTAAATCTTCCCCTTGTCACGGTGGAAAGGCAACGAACCGTCATTGCGGCGTCTAAGAAGTGTCCTGTCGGACATCTTGGTAAGCAGGCGCACGCCTTTTGAATCCAGTATCTCGCTGTCGGGCAAGTTATGTATGGCAGGAGCCAGTAACTTTTCAATGTTGGTTACTTTGGCGAGTATGGTACTGAGCATGTGGGTCATCTGCCCACCAGGTGCAGTTCTTCTGTTATTCATAATGACCTTGTTTTTATTGTTTACGGTGCAATATTACGGAGATATTACAAGGTCATTGGTTACTCAACCGTTGAGCAACCGCCAAAAAAAGACAGAAAACGCCAGAATGAAATAAAAAAGGCCGGAAGCAATCTCCGGCCATTCCTGAAAGAGCAAGCATCCGAACCTCATGTCTGCCTTTGCTCATTCCAAACACCCTCTCCTTACATGGAAAAATGAAAATCCATCTTTATCTGTGACATCTCACGTATCACTGTACGGTCCAGCACACGCGCATAATGACGGGTCATCTGAACATTGGTATGCCCCAGCATTTTAGCAACGCTCTCTATCGAAACACCATTAGCCAGGGCAAAAGTGGCAAAAGTATGACGCCCACAATGGAATATACAAGGCGAAGCAAGCAATAGTGAATAGGTAAAGATTAAACGTAAGTCGTTTGAAATGAGCTGTATTTCTGTATTCTGCAAAATGTGGAAAATGCAAACGACAACGGAATATTGAGGTTGTTCAGTTACCAAACCGTTAGCCGGGTAGTTACCGAAACGGGAATAGGTAACACAAAGCGATGAAAAGAAAACCTCACCGTTTTGTTTGCGCTCATACACAGTGTTTTGCGTATCAAAGAGCGCTTATATGGCAAGTAACTTTGCACTAAAAAAATATAAGCGTATGAAAGTAGAAAAATTCAAGGTGTTGCTCTACCTCAAAAAGAGCGGACCGGACAAGTCGGGAAAAGCTCCCATTATGGGACGCATCACGGTAAACAGGACAATGGCGCAGTTCGGTTGCAAGCTGTCCTGCACACCGGAACTGTGGAATCCCCGTGAAAGCCGTCTGAACGGCAAGAGCAAGGAAGCGGTGGAAACAAATGCCAAGATTGAGAAGTTGCTGTTGGCGGTGAACAACGCCTTCGATAACCTTGTAAGCCGTAAAGTGGATTTTGATGCCACCGATGTGAAGAATCATTTTCAAGGAAGCATGGAAACACAGATGACCCTCATGAAAATGACAGATGCAGTCTGTGACGACATCAAGGCACGTATCGGCATAGACCGTGCGAAAGGGACTTATCCCGGCTATCACTATATGCGTCTGACACTCGGGGAGTTCATCGAGAGCAAGTACAAGGTCAAGGATTTGGCTTTCGGACAACTGACGGAACAATTCATCCACGACTATCAGTCTTTTGCCACGGAAGAGAAAGGCTATGCGATTGATACCGTCCGCCATCATCTTGCCATCCTGAAGAAGATATGTCGTCTGGCATATAAGGAGGGATATGCCGACAGAATCCACTTCCAGCATTTTACCTTACCAAAGAAGACGGAAACGACACCACGGGCATTGAGTCGTGAATCGTTTGAGAAAATCCGTGATGTGGAAATACCCGCTTACCGCAAATCCCATATACTGGCAAGGGATATGTTTCTCTTCGGGTGCTACACCGGGGTCTGTTATGCGGATGTTGTCTCGATTACCCACGAGAACCTATATACGGATGAGGACGGTGCTTTGTGGTTGAAGTATCGAAGAAAGAAAAACGAACTTCGTGCCAGTGTAAAACTGTTACCGGAAGCGATTGCGCTGATTGAAAAATATCATAGTGAGGATAGGGACACCCTGTTCCCTTTGCTGCATTGGTCTAATCTCAGACGACACATGAAAGCGTTGGCGGCACTGGCAGGCATCAAGGATGATTTGTGCTATCATC
>OHUA01001061.1_pt1 | contig 11264 bp, 14 predicted proteins | sample 1579051 | NCBI WGS metagenome assembly OHUA01 (sample SAMEA3879559, study PRJEB24766) | human gut metagenome | biome: human-associated habitat; feature: feces | place: USA | collected 1985/1987 | reverse complement strand
TCTTCATTATTTAACGTACAGCCCTTGTGCGCATCCAGAAATTCACAGGCGGCTTCCTCCTCGGAATCCTGCGTACGATATTTCCCTGTTAAATCCATCTGACCGTATTCTTTTCCCGAAACCGTCTGCTTTTTAAACACAACCGGACTGCCCTTCTTTTCCAGTGAATCCATAACCTCTTTCGGAAACAGTGGCGTTTCCCAAAGACTGCATCTTCTGAACGAACAGCAGAAACGGCACTCGGCACACGTTTCTTTTTTCAAAACTTTTGAAAGCATTTTCTCTCCTTCTTTCCAATCAGACCCGCAGATTTATTCTGTAGTGTCCTGTCATTTTAAATGTGCATTATATTTCTTAACCAGCATTTTAGGATGGTAGGACATTTTTGCCTTACGAAGCCCCTCAATTCCGATATCTTCTTCTCGATTCAGCCATGTGCAGTTTAACGTCTGTGCAAACAGCCTGTTAATCGCCGCATATGCACCATTTGTCACACATTCACCGACCGCCTTTTCAAAATGAATATCACACGTATCTTCATTAATATAAGAAGCAACCGTCATCGCCGCCGGTGTATCATTGACGTATAAAAGCCCGCCTAAAAGCTCTAACTGTTCAAAATGCTCCAGCGCTTCTTTGACCGCCGCATATTCTTTTTTCTGCGACTCGTCTTCTTCCTGCAAATGTTCATAATACCACATATCTTCCACAAGCACCGCATCCTGCCAGTTTGCCGCGCCTATCTGCTCAAAGCGGTATTCCGGATACGTCCTTACAAACTTTGAAAAATGATTTTTCTTCTTATGAAATGCCTTTCCTGCCAGATTTGCCAGTTCTTCCTGCGAATAAATGTAGTCGCTGTCCCCCGGATTGCTCTCAAATACAAATGTATCCGGGAAAACCTCCTCTAACATCTGCTTTTGTTCTTCCGTGAGCAGACAGAAGTACAGCGGCTCCCTGCGTTTTTTTGCATCCTCTTTTAATGCTTGCAATGCTTTTTCCAGGCTGCCTGTGCCTATCGGAAAGGTATATCCCTTTCTTCCATAATAGCCGTTGTAGTGCCGCAGTAAAAAACCTCTGTAACTGCAAATCTGTATGTCATATTTTTCACGAAGCAGATACATATTGGCAAATGAAACATCACTGCCCATATTTCCTGATTCCGCAATTATTTTCCGAATCCAGTCACCATCGGAAATGGAAGGTGTTGACCATTCAAGCATAACCTTAAAGCTTCTCCGTTCTATCATTATTAAGCGTCTTACGCATTTAATATCCATATTTTGCCCTATTTTAGCATATCGACCGGTACTTCACAACCAACGCGCCATAAAATTTCTCTAAAATCCGTCAAATACATTGACCCTGCATTTTGTTTCCAGTAAAATAGATTATTAGCATATCGAAAGGAGCTCTTAAAAAACGTATGAATAAAAAAAATATTTCACTGATTTTAATTGGCATTTTACTGCTTGTGTTACAGTTCTATGTCCGGGTCGGCAATGCCACGATTGATGTCTTTTCTGACGTCATCGGCTTTATCCTGATTGTCATTGGTATTTTACCGCTTGCCCCACGTAATGTGTTATTTAAAAAAGCAAGACTTGCCGCTATTTTAGGAACGGCTGCCGCCGTTATCGGTCAGGCACTGCTTTTTAAGGACTGGGGTGACAATGCTTCCCAGATGCGCACAATTGCTGCCGGTCTTTCTACTATTTTTACAATTTACTTTACTTATTATTTTACGGAAGCCATCATATTAGAAGCAAAATTTCAGGAAAAATCTGCCGCAACACGTTCTTTCAGAATCGTATGGCTGTTGCTGGGTGCATTGGTATTTATTCATTATATCGCATTTATGTCCAATATTTCCCTTGCCTCGATTCTTGTCGGTGCAGGTTCCGGCATTTGTGCCATTTACTACTGTTCAACCATGCTGACTGCCTGTAAGCAGCTTTATATGGAAGGTCTTCCTACAAAGCATATGGACATTTCCGCAGAAAAAGCTTCAAAAAAATAAGTGCAGGCAATTGCTGTATTTACATTCTTCGTTTCTGTCTGTACCACATTGACAGATACAGCTGTTGTAGATAAAATAAGCACATAGAGATGGAGATTAGAAATGAAAAAGCTTGAAATTATTATAAGACCTGAGCGTCTTGACGATTTAAAGACAATTTTAAACAGCTGTAATGCACACGGTCTGATGATTACCAATATCATGGGATACGGAAGCCAGAAAGGGCATAAACAGGCTTACAACGGTGTTGATTTTGGCGGTAACCTGCTTCCGAAGGTTAAGGTTGAAACGATTGTCGATGATGATACCGCAGAAAAGATTATTGATTTAGTTATTGAAGAAATTAATACCGGCCTTTACGGCGATGGTAAAATCTTTGTCTACGATGTCTGCGATGCGGTTCGTATCCGTACCGGCGAGCGCGGTGTTGATGCATTATAGTACATTTTTTTAACAGAATATATTTTACAATTATCAACGGGGATAATTACAGACTGTTTCGACAGAGTAATTATCCCCTTTTTGTATATTATTTTCGTTATCTGTATCCCATAACCGTACAGATATAGACGGAATATTTTATTCCAAAAAAGTCCCGCAGGATACTACCCAATCCTGCGGGACTTTTTATTTTGGTCTTTTACTGCTTTAATTTTCACTGTATTTTACTTTTACTTACAGCTCATCTGTATCCGCTTCATCTTTTTTCACATACTGCTGCAAAATTCTTGAAAAAATAAATGAATCAATATAAAAAATCAATGGAATCGATATAAACATGATACCGACATACTGCATTGTAAAATAAATCAGTCCATATGTAGCAATCATCATGCTGATGGTCTGTGGCAGATGGTGCATGCAAAGCACCAGTGCATTCTTTATCGTTGCAAATACGGTATTGTCAAACTTTGCAAGCACCGGAAATACATACAGCACAACCGCCGCCAGCACAATTAAAATACCGATTGCCGCAAACATCAGCAGCTGTACCAGCGTACCGCCACCGTCTGCTGCCCATTTTGCACAGACATTAATGTCTACCAGAAGGATTGCCGCAAACGCTGCTAAAATCAGTTCAATCAAAATACTCTGCTTTAAATTCTGCTTAAAGGATTTAAAAAATTCCTTCCAGACATAGCCTTCTTCATCTCTTGCCATTTTCAAAGCCGCATAAAACACCGCCGTCAGCGATGCACCGATTGTAATAACCGGAATACTGCACACCATCGCCAGCAGGGTCAGAATAATAAAATCACCGGCTTTGGTGAGTGTCTTAAAAAATTTACCGTTTATGTCAAATACGCCCATTCTTCTACCTTTCACTCTCTGTATTGATAACATGTATGATTATATATGGATACTGTCGAAAAAGCAAAGCATTTTTCTTACTTTTTCATTAAATATTTCTAAAAGCAAGTGCCTTTTATACAAATTTATGTTACACTGACTAATGTCTTTCAAAACGAAACTGTAAACATTTGCAGAAAGGAGTACTATGAAGCCATTTTTTAAAAAGAAACCTGTAAAAGAACAGATGACTCCGTTTAAAGATTTGACTTTCTCCGAAAAAGTCCACTATATCTGGGAATATTACAAATATTTTATGCTTGCGGCAGTACTTGTAATCATTGCTGTTGTAAGCTTTGTCATCTCTTTTCAGCGTAACAATTATACAACCGCTTTCAGTATGGTTATTATTGACGGTAAAATGACCGGCTACGATACCGGAACCGATGCCATTACGACCGGTTTTACCGGATATCTTGGCATTGACAGCAAAAAGGAACGTGTGGAATGTGATTACAACTATTCCCTGATTCCAAAGCTTTTAGATCAGGATGTCAGTGCCAGCCAGCAGAAAATCTACACACTGGCATCCACCGGCTCGATTGACGGTTATATCGCAAGTCCTGATTATATCGATTACTTCTCTACGGATAAAGAGCCGTTTTTAACGGATTTAAGAGAAGTTTTAACCGATAAGGAACTGGAAACCTTAGCCGGTAAAATCATTTACTATACCAAAGAAGACGGTACAAAAATTCCGATTGCACTGGATTTAACCGATACCAAGATCAAGACCGAAACGGACTTTACCATGGATAATCCGTGCTACGGCATCGTTGTAACCGCGCCGAACTTAGAAAATGCTGTCGCCTTTATCCGCTACGCATTCGACTTATAAGTTGATACTGCAGCAGTACAGATTCATTCCGTCAATATCCTCCGCATAAACTGTAAATCCCAGTTTTTGTGCGAGGCTGATTGACGGAATATTTTTTTGATGACAGCATAAAAATAAATGACTGCAAAGCTCGCGCTCCTTTACATAATCAAGAATTGCAAGGCACGCTTCCGCGGCATACCCCTTTCCCTGCCACGGCTTTCCGATAAGATATCCCAGCTCTTTTTGTAATTCTCCGTCAATTTCGCGGTTTTCAATCCCCGCCCGTCCGATGACTTTATTATCTTCCTTACGGATCACCAGCCACAAACCATGCTCGAAAAAGCCGTACATATTTTTGATGTACTGTCTTGTAAATTCTTCTTCCTCAGCCCTTTCATACAGCGGTTCAATATACGGACAGTCCCGCAGTGTATCATAGACTTCGTACAGACTGTCTAAATCCGTAAGCTGCATTTCACGTAAAATCAGCCTGTCGGTTTCTGCAATCTCAAGGGGAAATCTGTAATATCTGCAATAAACGGTTTCCAAGTACATTTTGTCGATTGAATCGGTATTTTCCACGACATATTTTGCACTGCCCCTGTAATCAAAGCCGTAACCGATTGATGGAATATTTTTTACAACTTCGGGCAGTTCCGTATCCCGTAAATCTGTTAAAAGCACCCGCCCCTCCAACGGTTCTAACCGTTTCAACCGCTTATTAAATGTTTCAGACGGTCCTAAGGATTGCAGCTGCTCCCGGCAGAGAATTTTTAAGTTCCTTAGTTCCGGCTGTCTGCGCAGTTTTTCACATATCTTATATTCTTTTTCTTTATCCTGCATGAGGACTGCGATTTCCCGCACATTTTTCTGCATATTTTTTATCCACTTTCTTATTTTCTCAATCTTTTTTATTTTTTGCCGATACACATAATATATATATATGATATCAGGGTCAAAGGGTTATTCACCCACATGAGCTTGCTCATAGGTGGGTGAATAACCAACACAAACTTATACCGTTATAATATCAAAGATAAGGAGGACCTCCAAATGTCATCTGCTTTTATAAATTCACTGGGCAGCAGCTTTGGCAGCCTTACAACAACACAAACGAAATCACAGTCAAGAACGAAAAAGAAAACTACGCAGTCCGGTAAAATTGTCGTTAAAAAGAACATGACCGCACAGGGGTATCTGATCCGCATGGCAAATGCCAAATCCCCGGCACAGGTTGCCGGCATTATCCGTGCCGCACGCGCCGATGCCAACGCCATGAAAAATTCAGATGCAAGAAAAACAGCCATTGCCGAAGCCCAAAAAATTGCCGATGCGATTGAAAATAAAGGGACTTTAAAAATCAGCCGTTTAAAAAAGGAACAGCAGCTCCGTCAGAAAAAACAGATTGAAGAATCCTGCGGTGCAAAGAAAAAAGCCGCTTTGACGTCCAAACAGCTTAAAAAGAAAAAACGCGCCCGCAAAGCCGAGGAACGCGCCGATGCCGCAAATGCCATAACACCGTATAAAAAACAAACAGAGGAGAATAACGAATCTAATTCCTCATTCTCCTCTGATACGACGGCACCCGGAATCGTCATTGATGTTGCGGTTACGGCTGATACCGGCTGCGCACCCGCTGACGCTTCAAGCGTTGATGTCAGTTTATAAAATTTTTTTATCTTTGTACTTCGTTTCCGCTTTCAGAAAATGCGAGCTGGCTGACTTCATCTGCCGTAACAAGGTTAAAATCACCGCTTACAGTATGCTTTAAGCAACTGGCTGCATTTGCAAATTCAACCATCTTCTGAGCATCGTACTTCTGTAAGCAGGCATAAATCAGACCTGCGCAGAACGCATCACCCGCACCGATATAATCTAAGATGTGCATGAAATATTCTTTGCTGTAGTAAGCCTTTCCGTCTGTATAAATCATAGACTGTAACTTAAAGGTTGTGATAGAAGTTTCTGTACGCCAAACTGCTGCCACCATTTTAAACGGAAAACGCTTCATGAGTTCTTTTGCAATATACTCGTTCTTTTCTGTGCCTTCTCCGACCGGCTCAAGCTGGAAAATACCAATTGCATCGTCTTCATTGGCAATACAGATATCTACATACTGGCAGATTTCTGTCATAACCTTGTTTGCCTTTTCACCGCTCCAGAGCTTGCTTCTGTAATTTAAGTCACAGCTGACAGTCATTCCCTTTTCTTTTGCTTTTTTGCAGGCTGTTAAGCAGACCTTAGCCAGTGTATCGCTGATTGCCGGTGTGATTCCTGAAAAATGGAACCATGTTGCATCTTCAAAAATGGCATCCCAGTCAAAATCACTTTCTTCTGCCAGTGCAATTGCTGAACCGCTTCTATTATAAATAACGTTTGATGGTCTCTGGCTGGTCTTCTTTTCCAGAAAATAAATACCAATCTGGTCGCCGCCGCGGACAATCTTACTGACGTCCACACCGTACTGACGCAGTGCATTGACTGCACTCTGACCGATTGCATGTTTTGGAAGCTTGGTTACATAAGCCGCATCCACACCAAAGTTGGATAAAGAAACGGCTGTGTTGGCTTCTCCGCCGCCGTATACGGCTTCAAACGAATGACACTGTGTAAAACGCTCACTGTTTTCCGGTGAAAGACGCAGCATAATTTCACCAAATGTAATAATTTTTTCCTTCATTTTATTCTTTCTCCATTTTCTATATATTGATATGAGTGTCAAAATACCTTTTTCCACTTATTTCATTTTGTGTCGTATTATAGCACATTTTTTGATACATTGTATAGTACATTTGCAAAAAATTTACGTTGACTTTTATGCAATGACTGGATACAATAACGAATATACTTGATATTCAGAAAGGAATTATTATTATGGCAAATCAAAATCCAGTTGTTACATTTACAATGGAAAATGGCGATATTATGAAAGCCGAGCTTTACCCGGAAGTTGCACCAAACACTGTCAACAACTTCATCAGCCTTGTAAAGAAGGGCTTTTATGACGGATTAATTTTCCACAGAATTATTGCAGGTTTCATGATTCAGGGCGGCGACCCGGAAGGTTCCGGCATGGGCGGTCCGGGATATTCTATCAAGGGCGAATTTAACACCAACGGTTTCCAGAATGACTTAAAGCATACAAAGGGTGTTCTTTCCATGGCGCGTGCACAGCACCCGGATTCTGCCGGTTCACAGTTTTTCATTATGCACGAAAACGCACCACACTTAGACGGACAGTATGCGGCATTCGGCATGCTCACAGAAGGCGTTGACGTCTTAAATAAAATTGCCGAAACCGATACGGACTGGAGCGACAGACCACGCAATCCTCAGGTTATGAAGACGGTTACGGTTGAAACTTTCGGTGTTGATTATCCGGAACCGGAAACACTCTAATCGTTATTGTACATTTTAAAAATTGATAAATTAATAAATTGAACCCGGCAGAATTTCAAATGTATCCGATACATTAAAACTCTGCCGGTTTTTTATTCTGTTTGGCATGATTTGATAGTCTTAATAGTTTTACTGCATCCATGTCTGGCTTTTTTTCAGTGTAATAGTTAAAGTTCACTTTAAGTCAAGCTTTTTACTTAAATTTTACATTTTTATTATGATGAGCTTTTTGCTGGAATGCCCAATATCTATTGTGCATATGGTGGTATGCTTTTTATGTATAATAAAAGCGGCGCCGCATAGACATTTTATCTATACGGAACCGCCTTTTTTCTTTTATTACATTTACAGTACCCGTGCGCCGTTTATTCCATAGACACACACCAGAATGTACAGCACGTATCCGGGAATACACACTGCCCTAAAAATCTCCCCTGATTCAGAAAGACTGCTTACTTAATATCTTTTACAAACTGTTCCAGCTTTTCCTTATTATCCTTTGCCTTATCACTGTGACGGTCTGCGAGGGCGACTTCACTTTTTAAATTTTTAAGTTTCTTTGACAACTGCACAATACATCTGTCGTTGTCCCCGCCGCCACTGAATGTAAAGACCGCATTTATTCTATCCGCCACTCCGTACTTTTTGATAAAGGTATTGACCGGAGCTGCCGGTAAGCCCGCCCATATCGGCATTCCCAATATGATTTCATCGTAATAATCTATATTATCGGGAACGCCTTTTATTTTCGGTGTTCTTCCGAATGTGGACTGCATTCCGCCGACAAGCATTTTCGCCGCCGGTTTTCGCGGCAATGGCTTTGCCAAATCGATCTCAAATAATTTTGCGCCCAGTTTTCTTGCAATCTCTTTGGCGGCTTCTTTTGTATTTCCTGTTAATGAATAGTAAATAACTGCTTTGCTCATTGTGTTGTTCTCCATTGTTTTTTATTTTATATAATTTGGTAAATCCCGGAATTTATAAATAAAACTCCGTTCTTCTAAGCTGTGTATACGGTTTTTCATTTCTTATTTTTAAAGCTTCCTGCATATCTATATCCGCGTATAAAATCTGCTCCGTATCATCTGCTTTTACAAGAATTTCTCCCTTCGCATTAACGACAATGGACTCTCCCGAAAAATGCATATTCCCTTCTACACCGACACGGTTGCACATTGCCAGTATAACACTGTTCTGAAATGCCTGCACCCGGAGTTCCCACTCAAACATCTGTGACGGCTCTGCTTTTGTATTGACTGTCGGTATCAGAATCAAATCCGCTCCCTGCAAGGTTTCTGTGCGTATGCTCTCCGGGTAATGTCTGTCGAAGCATACGACAATGCCAATTTTTCCATATTCCGTATCAAAAATCCGGAATCCCTCATCGGACGGCGTATAATAATCCTGCTCGTAAAACTGCTCCGCCTGCGCTACATGCACCATTTTCTGCACGCCTTTTACTTCACCGTTTTTATCTATAAAAATGCTTGCATCATATGTCTTTCCGTTTTCGAGAAGATATAGATTCGGCACTGCCGAAATCTTATTTTTCCTGCATGTGTCGCAGAATTTTTTCACCGATTCTCCCGTAATTGTTACCGCATACTTACGCATATCCTGTCCTGGATACTGCGGAAAAAATTCCGTCAACTGCACCTCAGGGAACAGTACAAGGTCAGCGCCCTGTTCTGCCGCCGCTTCAATAGCCCGCAGACTTTTACTTAAATTCACTTCTACACTGCCGTAATTCGGCATTTGAACCAACGCTAACCGCATATTTTTCTCCTCGAAATTCATTTTTTAATTGTACCCGCTGTCGGCTTCCCTTGCTGTACCTTTCGTTATGACCCACAGTTCTTTGTATTCCGTTACGGAATCCTGCACCAGAAACTTCCGGTAAATAAAAGGCGACAGCAATGCAAGTACCACCACCGCTATGAGTATCCACGAAGCGATTTCCGTTCTTTTTGTTTTCTTAGATTTATAAATGTCTTTTCTCCTGACCGCTTCCCAATTCCTTTGCGTAAAGAAAAAAAGTCAGCTGCACTTTCTTCTTTGTTAAATCTAAATTTTTCATACCTGCAAACTGGAATTTACTTTAACAAATATTTTTCAAACGCTTTATGATTATCAAAGTGGACTTCCCTAAAAAACAGAACTAACCAAATAATATAGATTGGTATAGCCATATATGGGGTTAAAAAGCAGGATAATAATGCGCCTGCCAACATTATAACAGCCCATATAAAGCACTGATTTCTTATATCACGAGAGATCTGAGCTTTATCATACAATGCCTGTTCTTCTTTAGAAAACGAATTAAATCCTGAAACAAATTTTGCTGCTTTTTCCTTAGAAATCGCAAACAACACACCTATAATTACAAATAGTATAGCCAAAATTATACATGACCAAAATCCTATATTCATAATACATCCCTCCTCTTAAAATTACGATTTATCTTTTTCTTTCTGAAAATGGGCAATTCCGCAATGGAACTGCCCATATATCTTGAAAATTATGCGATTTTTAAGGCTCCGCACCGTTTCAAGCACCATTTGGTGTAAATTTGGTGTATTTGTGTATTTTCAGAGCTTTTTCACAAATGAAGTACATCCCGTTTTGTAGGGTAAAACGGTACTTCTTAATAGAGCTTTGCACCTGCCGGGATATGGTTATCAACCATAAGAAGATGAAGCTCTTCATCCTCTGAATCCTTAAGATTGTTTACTGCTGAAAGTAACATACCACAAGATTCAATTCCCATCATCTTTCTTGGTGGGAGATTGGTAATAGCGATAAGTGTCTTTCCAACAAGCTCTTCTGGCTCATAGTAAGCGTGGATTCCGCTTAAAATAGTACGGTCTGTGCCTGTACCATCATCAAGTGTAAACTGAAGCAACTTCTTTGACTTAGGAACTGCTACACATTCCTTAACTTTAACGGCTCTGAAATCTGACTTACTGAATGTATCAAAGTCAACTGCTTCCTCAAATAAAGGCTCAATCTTTACCTTTGAGAAATCAATCTTTTCAGGCTCAGCCTTCATTTCTTCGGCAGGCTGATTTTTTACATCATTGCCCTTGTTTACATCATTCAAGGGTTTCATTGTCGGGAAGAGTAATACATCACGAATAGAATAGCTGTAGGAGGCATACCGTATTCAAGAGCAGTTACGAAGTCGTGGTCAATCATATTAGCCTCGTCGTCGCCTGCCTCACGAAGCTTCATTTGAGCCTCGAAACGTGACATTTGGTCAATCGGGTCATTAAGCTCTGAATAAGCATTGCCGTATTCGCCGCCCATAATGAAAAGCTCAAAGCGTTCGGTCAAAACAGGGCAATCCGGCTTTCTCTTAGTAAGCGGACTTACCTCAACAGGATAATCCATAATAAAGGTTGGCTGAGTAAGATTTTCTTCAACAAATTCTTCAAAGAACGAATTGAGAATATCGCCCCATGTTGCCTTTCCGTTTTCAATCTCAATGCCCTTTTCCTTTGCAATTGCAATTGCCTTTTCGTTGTCGCTCATAAATTCTTTAAAATCAACACCGCTGTATTCCTTAACAGCATCAATCATAGTAAGACGTCTGAACGGACTTTCAAGGTCAATTGCAGTGCCGTTAAATGTGATATGAAGGCTGTCGCAAACCTCGTTAGCGGCATTGCGGATAAG
>OHUA01001058.1_pt1 | contig 11299 bp, 4 predicted proteins | sample 1579051 | NCBI WGS metagenome assembly OHUA01 (sample SAMEA3879559, study PRJEB24766) | human gut metagenome | biome: human-associated habitat; feature: feces | place: USA | collected 1985/1987 | reverse complement strand
GGGCAAATTCTATTTGCGCCTTGGCTCTTTTTTATGTTTTTATTGCGCGACAGTCGGAGCGCGTCCCGAAAATGCCTGAGCATTTTTGGGACCTCCGCTCGTAGCCTATCCGACGGCGATGAAAATTATTGCGCGACAGTGAAAAAATAAAAAAGTACTTGCAATTGTCGGTGATTTGTTGTATAGTATACGTTGCACTATTGTGGTGCAGTGGCATTTTTATGCAATTTTTTAAATGATGCAAATTTGTCAATAGGTAAATTACACTAAAATGCATTCACAAATATGTGCACAAGAGAAAAACCACAAGATATAGTAACTGGGGTGGTTTTTGAATCATTATCTAGATATTTGCTAGATTAAAATAAAAACGAGAGGTGAAACGTCAATGGAGAAAAACAGAATACGTCCGGTCACATCCGGAAAAAGCATGCGTATGAGTTACTCAAGACAAAAAGAGGTTCTGCAGATGCCAAATCTGATTGAGGTCCAGAAGGATTCTTATCAGTGGTTCTTAGACGAAGGTCTCAAGGAAGCTTTTGCGGATATCTCTCCAATCACAGATTACAGCGGAAAGCTTAGTCTTGATTTTGTAGATTTTACATTATGCGAAGATGATGTAAAGTATACAATTCCTGAGTGCAAGGAAAGAGATGCAACATACGCAGCTCCTTTAAAGGTTAAAGTCAGACTTCACAACAAAGAGACAGATGAGATTAATGAGCATGAAATTTTCATGGGTGATCTGCCTTTAATGACAGAGACCGGTACATTCGTAATCAACGGTGCAGAGCGAGTTATTGTCAGTCAGTTAGTTCGTTCTCCTGGTATTTATTACGGAATTGCTCATGATAAGCTCGGAAAGACCCTGTATTCTTGTACTGTTATTCCAAACCGTGGTGCATGGCTTGAGTATGAGACAGACTCTAACGACGTTTTTTATGTAAGAGTAGACAGAACACGTAAGGTACCTATCACAGTACTTTTACGTGCACTTGGAGTAGGTACAAACCAGGCTATTCTCGATATGTTCGGAGATGAGCCAAAGATCCAGGCATCATTCAGCAAGGACCCTGCAATCACAGAGCGTGAGCCACAGGGAAGCTATGAGGCTGGTTTATTAGAGTTATATAAGAAGATTCGTCCGGGCGAGCCACTTTCAGTTGAGAGTGCAGAGAGCCTTATCACAGCAATGTTCTTCGATCCTAGAAGATATGACCTTGCCAAGGTAGGACGTTATAAGTTTAATAAGAAGCTTGCTTTAAAGAACCGTATCAGTGGACAGGTTTTAGCTGAGGACGTAGTGGATCCTTCTACAGGTGAGGTTATCGCTGAGGCAGGTACTGTTGTTGACCGTGCGCTTGCTACACAGATCCAGAACGCTGCCGTTCCTGCTTTATGGATTCAGACAGAGACAAGAAATGTCAAGATTCTTTCTTCTATGATGGTTGACATCAGAAGCTGGATTCCTGAGCTTGAGGATCCTAAGTCTATCGGTGTTACTGAGCTTGTTTACTATCCGGTACTCGCTCAGATTCTCGAGGAGTATGATTCCCTTGAGGACAGAATCGAGGCTATAAAGAGAGATATATCTGACCTTATTCCAAAGCATATTACTAAAGAGGATATCTTCGCAACTATCAACTACAATATGCACTTAGAGTGGGGCGCAGGAACAGATGACGATATCGATCATCTTGGAAACAGACGTATCCGTGCGGTTGGAGAGCTGTTACAGAACCAGTACCGTATCGGTCTCTCAAGACTGGAGCGTGTTGTTCGTGAAAGAATGACTACACAGGACTTAGAGGGAATTTCACCTCAGTCACTTATCAATATAAAGCCTGTAACTGCCGCTGTTAAAGAATTCTTCGGTTCTTCACAGCTTTCACAGTTCATGGATCAGAACAACCCTCTTGGAGAGCTTACTCACAAGAGACGTTTATCAGCACTTGGACCTGGTGGTCTTTCAAGAGACCGTGCCGGATTCGAGGTTCGAGATGTACATTACACTCACTACGGCCGTATGTGTCCTGTAGAGACTCCTGAGGGACCAAACATCGGTCTTATCAACTCACTTGCATGCTATGCGAGAATCAATGAGTATGGCTTCGTAGAGGCTCCATACCGTAAGATTGACAAGACTGATCCTAAGAACCCGGTAGTCACAGAAGAGGTTGTATACATGACAGCCGACGAGGAGGACAACTACCACGTAGCACAGGCTAATGAGAAGCTTGATGCCGAAGGACATTTCATACGTAACTCAGTTTCAGGTCGTTACAGAGAGGAAACTCAGGAGTACGATAAGTCAGCATTTGATTATATGGATGTATCTCCAAAGATGGTATTCTCAGTAGCTACAGCGCTGATTCCATTCTTGCAGAACGATGACCCTACACGTGCCCTCATGGGATCAAACATGCAGCGTCAGGCCGTTCCGCTTCTGACCACAGAGGCTCCTGTAGTTGGTACAGGTATTGAGACAAAGGCCGCAGTTGACTCAGGTGTCTGCGTAGTTGCAAAGGCAGACGGAGAGGTATTATCTTCAGAGTCAAACCGCATTATCATAAAAGAGACTGACGGAAACAAGAGAGAGTATATCCTTACAAAGTTCTCTCGTTCTAACCAGTCAAACTGCTACAACCAGAGACCTATCGTATTTAAGGGTGACAAGGTTAAGGCAGGCGATGTTATCGCAGACGGTCCTTCAACAAGTCAGGGAGAGCTTGCTCTTGGAAAGAACCCGCTTATCGGATTCATGACATGGGAAGGATACAACTACGAGGATGCTGTTCTTCTTTCAGAGCGTCTCGTAGAGTATGATGTGTATACATCAGTTCATATCGAGGAATATGAGGTAGAGTCACGTGATACAAAGCTCGGACCTGAGGAGATTACACGTGATGTCCCTGGTGTCGGCGACGACGCACTCAAGGACCTTGATGAGAGAGGTATCATCCGTGTAGGTGCAGAGGTTCGTGCCGGTGATATCCTTGTAGGAAAGGTTACACCAAAGGGTGAGACAGAGCTTACAGCAGAGGAGAGACTTCTTCGTGCCATCTTCGGTGAGAAGGCAAGAGAGGTTCGTGATACATCACTTAAGGTACCTCATGGTGCTTACGGTATCATTGTTGATGCCAAGGTATTTACAAGAGAGAACGGCGATGAGCTTTCTCCGGGAGTAAACCAGTCAGTACGTATCTACATTGCACAGAAGAGAAAGATTTCTGTCGGTGATAAGATGGCCGGACGTCACGGTAACAAGGGTGTCGTTTCCCGTGTGCTTCCTGTTGAGGATATGCCATTCCTTCCAAACGGACGTCCACTGGATATCGTACTTAACCCACTCGGTGTTCCTTCACGAATGAACATCGGTCAGGTCCTTGAGATTCACCTGAGTCTCGCTGCAAAGGCACTTGGCTTCAATATCTCAACTCCTGTATTTGACGGAGCAAACGAGGTAGATATCGAGGATACACTTGAGCTTGCAAATGATTACGTAAATCTTCCGTTCGATAAGGAAGAGCTTGAAAAGGATTTACAGGCTGAGCATCCATACTGGAGCGCAGATGCTGAGATCTTCTATGATAAATATGTTGATACACTCCGTGAGGATGTTATGGAATACCTTTCAACAAACAGAACTCACAGAAGCTTATGGAAGGGCGTTCCGATTTCCAAGGATGGAAAGGTACAGCTTCGTGATGGTAGAACAGGTGAGTGCTTCGATGGAAAGACAACTATCGGACACATGCATTACCTTAAGCTGCATCACCTTGTTGATGATAAGATCCATGCACGTTCAACAGGTCCTTACTCATTAGTAACACAGCAGCCACTCGGTGGTAAGGCACAGTTCGGTGGACAGCGTTTCGGAGAGATGGAGGTTTGGGCTCTTGAGGCATATGGTGCTGCATATACACTCCAGGAGATTCTTACAATGAAGTCCGATGATGTTGTTGGCCGTGTCAAGACCTACGAGGCTATCATCAAGGGTGAGAATATCCCTGAGCCTGGTATTCCAGAGTCATTCAAGGTACTTCTCAAAGAGCTTCAGGCACTTGGTCTGGATGTCAAGGTACTTGATGAGAACAGAGAAGAGGTTGAACTTATCGAGACAAGTGAGTACGGTAATACAGATATCAACTCAATTATCGGAAACGATAAGGACTATGCATTCGAGGACAGTGAGTCATTCGCAGAGCATGGTTTCTCAAAGAAAGAATTTGATGACAACGAAGAGCTTGTTGACATAGAAGAGGAAGAGTCTCCTGAGACAGCGGATGACGATATTTTTGCTGATGAAGTTCTTGATGACGAAGAATAATTAGAAGGGAGTGCCAAAATGCCAGAAACAAATAATATAGAAAATAATCAGGCAATGCAGTTTGATGCGATTCAGATTGGATTAGCATCTCCTGAAAAGATCAGAGAGTGGTCACATGGCGAGGTTAAAAAGCCTGAGACTATTAACTATAGAACATTAAAGCCTGAAAAAGACGGTCTTTTCTGCGAGAAGATTTTCGGACCAACGAAGGACTGGGAGTGTCATTGTGGTAAATACAAGAAGATACGTTATAAGGGTGTTGTCTGCGACCGATGTGGCGTAGAAATCACAAAGTCAAGCGTTCGTAGAGAGCGTATGGGACACATCGAGCTTGCTGCTCCTGTATCTCATATCTGGTATTTCAAGGGTATCCCATCACGTATGGGACTCATCCTTGACTTATCTCCACGTGTACTTGAGAGAGTACTGTACTTTGCTTCATATATTGTGCTTGACCCGGGCGAGACAAAGCTTGCATACAAGCAGATTCTCAACGAGTCAGAGTACCAGGAGGCATGCGATACTTATGGCCGCTCAGCATTCCGTGTAGGAATGGGTGCTGAGTCTATCCATGAGCTTTTAGCAGCAATCGATCTCGAGAAGGATTCGGCAGAGCTTAAGGCAGAGCTTGAGAATGCTACAGGCCAGAAGCGTGCACGTATCATCAAGAGGCTTGAGGTTGTAGAGGCTTTCCGTGAGTCAGGAAACAAGCCTGAGTGGATGATTATGACAGTTATTCCTGTTATTCCACCGGATCTTCGTCCAATGGTTCAGCTCGATGGAGGACGTTTCGCAACAAGTGATCTTAACGACCTTTACAGACGAATCATCAACCGTAACAACCGTCTTAGAAGACTTCTTGATCTTGGAGCACCGGATATCATCGTTCGTAACGAGAAACGTATGCTTCAGGAGGCTGTCGATGCACTTATCGACAACGGCCGTCGTGGACGTCCTGTTACCGGTCCGGGAAACAGAGCTCTTAAGTCTCTTTCAGACATGCTCAAGGGAAAGGGAGGACGTTTCCGTCAGAACCTTCTCGGAAAGCGAGTTGACTACTCAGGACGTTCAGTTATCTGCGTAGAGCCAAAGCTTAAGATTTATCAGTGTGGTCTTCCAAAGGAGATGGCTATCGAGCTTTTCAAACCATTCGTTATGAAGGAGCTTGCCGCTAACGGAACCGCACACAACATAAAGAGTGCAAAGAAGATGGTTGAGAGACTTCAGCCGGAGGTATGGGATGTCCTTGAGGACGTCATCAAAGAGCATCCGGTTATGCTTAACCGAGCTCCTACACTCCACAGACTTGGAATCCAGGCCTTCGAGCCAATCCTTGTAGAGGGTAAGGCAATCAAGCTTCATCCACTCGTATGTACAGCGTTCAACGCCGACTTCGATGGAGACCAGATGGCTGTACATCTTCCACTGACTGCTGAGGCACAGGCTGAGTGCAGATTCATGCTTCTGTCACCTAACAACCTGCTTAAGCCTTCTGATGGTGGACTTGTAGCCGTTCCTTCGCAGGATATGATCCTTGGAGTTTATTACCTCACAATGAGAAAGCTCGCTGATTACAAGGATGATCCAAAGATGGTTGCACAGGTGTCATCAGACACTGTATACAATGATGTTGAGGAGCTTAGAAAGCTTACAACTCCTGATGAAAATACAGGAAAGGCTGAGCTTGGCTTATATGACCTCATCTGGTTTGAGGATGTTACAGACGGAAACCGTCGTGTGCTTTGCAGACCGATAGATCTTCTCGGCCGTTACTATGGAAGTGTTAATCTTGCAATGCTCGCTTACGAGAACAAGGAGATTACTCTTCACCAGAATATCTTTGTACACCGTACAGTAAAGCTTCCTGACGGCACAGAGGTTTCAGGTTTTACAGAGACAACAGTAGGACTTTTGATATTCAATGAGAACATTCCACAGGATCTTGGTTTTATAGACAGATCAAAGGCTGAGAATGCACTCAAGTTTGAGGTTGAGTTCCACGTTGGTAAGAAACAGATCAAGCAGATCCTTGAGAAGGTTATCAACACACACGGAGCTACAACAACAGCAGAGGTTCTTGACAATGTCAAGGCTATGGGATACAAGTATTCAACCCAGGCTGCCATGACAGTTTCAATTTCAGATATGACAGTGCCACCACAGAAGCCACAGATGATCGCTGATGCACAGGACACTGTAGATAAGATTACAAGACAGTACAAGCGTGGACTTATCACTGATGAGGAGCGTTACAAAGAGGTTATCGAGACATGGAAGGATACAGATGATGCCCTTACAAAGGCACTTCTTACAGGTCTTGATAAGTACAACAACATCTTCATGATGGCAGATTCCGGAGCCCGTGGATCTGATAAGCAGATCAAACAGCTTGCAGGTATGCGAGGACTCATGGCTGATACAACAGGTCGTACAATCGAGCTTCCTATCAAGTCATGCTTCCGTGAGGGTCTTGACGTACTCGAGTACTTCATGTCAGCACATGGAGCTCGTAAGGGACTTTCAGATACAGCGCTTCGTACAGCCGATTCAGGATACCTTACAAGACGTCTCGTAGATGTTTCACAGCATATGATCGTTCGTGAGACAGACTGCTGTGCAGGTACAGGACGTGAGATTCCGGGAATGGTTGTAAAGGCATTCATGGAGGGTCGAGAGGAAATCGAGAGCCTTCAGGAGAGAATTACAGGTCGTTTCTCTTGCAATACAATCTGCGATAAGGATGGCAATGTAATCGTTAAGGCCAACCATATGATTACACCAAAGCGTGCAGCAAAGGTTATGGCAGAGGGTGTTGACGAGAATGGTAATCCAATCACACAGGTTAAGATCCGTACAGTGCTTACCTGCCGTTCACACATGGGAGTATGTGCTAAGTGTTACGGTTCAAACCTTGCAACAGGTCAGGCAGTACAGGTTGGTGAAGCAATCGGTATCATCGCAGCACAGTCAATCGGTGAGCCTGGTACACAGCTTACCATGAGAACCTTCCATACAGGTGGTGTTGCCGGTGGAGATATCACACAGGGTCTTCCTCGAGTAGAGGAGATTTTCGAGGCACGTAAGCCTAAGGGACTCGCTATTATCACAGAGTTCGGCGGAATTGCCACAATCAAGGATACAAAGAAGAAGCGTGAGGTTATCGTTACAAACAACGAGACAGGCGAGACAAAGGCTTACCTCATTCCTTACGGCTCACGTATCAAGGTTGTAGACGGACAGGAGCTTGAGGCCGGCGACGAGCTTACAGAGGGTTCTGTAAATCCACACGATATTCTCAAGATTAAGGGCGTTCGTGCGGTTCAGGATTACATGCTCCGCGAGGTACAGCGTGTTTACCGTTTACAGGGTGTTGAGATTAACGATAAGCATGTCGAGGTTATAGTTCGTCAGTGCTTACAGAAGATCCGCGTAGAGGAGCCGGGAGATTCAGATTTACTTCCGGGCAGCATGGTTGATGCCCTTGACTTCTTAGAGCTCAACGAGAAGCTTGAGGAAGAGGGCAAGGAGCTTGCAGTTGGCTCACAGGTATTACTTGGAATCACAAAGGCATCTCTTGCAACCAACTCATTCCTGTCAGCAGCTTCATTCCAGGAGACCACAAAGGTTCTTACTGAGGCAGCAATCAAGGGAAAGGTTGATCCGCTTATCGGTATGAAGGAGAACGTAATCATCGGTAAGCTCATCCCGGCAGGAACAGGTATGAAGATTTATCGTAATATCAAGCTTGACAGCGATGTAAACGATGACGATACACTTGATTTTGATGATGATGATTTTGCGGATTTCGCAGAGGAAGAGGCAGTCGGAGTCATTGATACAGATGCTGAATCAGCTGATGAAGAATAATTACTGATGTTTGTACTTAAGCTACAGAAGCTGTTACAAACTAAAAACAAAGAAGTCCGGGAAACCGGACTTCTTTCTTGTATTATATTGAAAACAAAATTGGTCTTGACAAAACAGACAAGGATTTGTATAATATTTTAGCGTGCATAAGATTGCACTGCTTAAAATAAAACAGGAGGTGAAAATAATGCCAACATTTAACCAGTTAGTAAGAAAAGGACGTCAGACATCTGTAAAGAAGTCTACAGCACCAGCTCTTCAGAGAAGCTTTAACTCTCTCCAGAAGAAGCCAATCAACACTTCTTCTCCACAGAAGCGTGGTGTATGTACAGCTGTTAAGACAGCTACTCCTAAGAAGCCTAACTCAGCTCTTAGAAAGATCGCCAGAGTTCGTCTTTCAAACGGAATCGAAGTAACTTCATACATTCCTGGTGAGGGACACAACTTACAGGAGCATAGCGTTGTTCTGATTCGTGGTGGCCGTGTTAAGGATTTACCAGGTACACGTTACCATATCATCCGTGGTACATTAGATACTGCAGGTGTTGCAAACAGAAAACAGGCCCGCTCTAAGTACGGCGCAAAGAGACCAAAAGCTGCTAAATAATTTAGCAACATTGTGTATCACAAACAGAACTAAAGTAGGTTAGTGTTGGGATTAGACCTGCAGATGCAGGATTTCACTTTATGAATACAATTCCGCACGAACACATTAGAGAGACACATGTGAGTACCGTTGAATTAATCGAAACAAATACTACATGACAGGCACAATGACCTGTGATGCAAAACATGATTAAGGAGGGAAGTAACGTGCCACGTAAAGGACATACTCAGAAAAGAGACGTATTAGCAGATCCGATGTACAATAACAAAGTGGTTACCAAGCTTATCAACAACATTATGTTAGATGGTAAGAAAGGTATTGCACAGAAGATTGTATACGGTGCATTTGACAGAGTTGCAGAGAAGACTGGAAGACCAGCTCTTGAAGTATTCGAAGAGGCTATGAACAATGTAATGCCAGCTCTCGAAGTAAAAGCAAGACGTATCGGTGGTGCCACATATCAGGTACCAATCGAGGTTCGCCCTGATCGTCGTCAGGCTTTAGGCCTTCGTTGGTTAACAGCATTCTCACGTGCCAGAGGAGAGAAAACTCAGGCTGAGAGATTAGCTAACGAGATCATGGATGCAGCTAACAACACAGGCGCATCTGTTAAGAGAAAAGAAGATATGCACAAGATGGCAGAGGCAAACAAGGCATTCGCACATTACAGATTCTAGTTTCTGTAAGAAGCTTACAGCTTTGCTTTTGATTCATGCAGCGGACCGGATTTGTAACAGAGTCCGGTTGTGCATAGGACACTAAATATAGGAGGAAAAAACCTTGGCTGGAAGAGAATATCCACTTGAGAGAACCAGAAATATTGGAATCATGGCTCATATCGATGCTGGTAAAACAACACTGACAGAGCGTATTCTTTATTATACTGGTATTAACTATAAAATCGGTGATACTCATGAAGGTACTGCTACCATGGACTGGATGGAGCAGGAGCAGGAAAGAGGTATCACAATTACTTCTGCTGCTACTACTTGCTACTGGAAGGGTCACAGACTCAACATTATAGATACTCCAGGCCACGTTGACTTTACAGTTGAGGTTGAGCGTTCACTTCGTGTACTCGACGGTTCTGTAACAGTTCTTTGTGCTAAGGGTGGTGTTGAGCCTCAGACTGAAACAGTTTGGAGACAGGCTGATAACTATCAGGTACCAAGAATGGTATATGTCAATAAGATGGATATCATGGGTGCAAACTTCTACAACGTTTTGAATATGCTCCATGAAAGACTTCATTGTAATGCCGTTCCTATCCAGCTCCCTATCGGTGCTGAGGACGACTTCAAGGGTATCGTCGATCTGCTCGAAATGAAGGCTTATGTATACTATGATGATCTTGGAAAGGATATCCGTCAGGAAGAGATCCCTGAGGATCTCAAGGAAAAGGCTGAACAGTATCACGCTGACCTTATCGAGCATCTTGCAGAAGTTGATGACGATCTCGCTGAGAAGTATTTCGCAGACGAAGAGATCACTATCGACGAGATGAAGAAGGTAATCAGAAAGAGTACTATCGCTAACACAATGGTACCTGTTACCTGCGGAACTTCATACAGAAACAAGGGCGTTCAGAAGCTTCTTGACGCTATTGTAGATTATATGCCTTCACCTATCGACGTACCACACATCAAGGGTACTGACGTAAATACAGGTGAGGAAGTTGAGAGAATTTCAGGCGACGATCAGCCATTCGCTGCTCTCGCATTCAAGATCGCTACAGACCCATTCGTTGGTAAGCTCTGCTACTTTAGAGTTTATTCAGGTGTTCTGACAGCCGGTTCTACAGTTTATAACTCCACTAAGGACAAGGACGAGAGAATCGGAAGAATCGTTCAGATGCACTCTAACGCTAGAAAGGATATCGATACTATCTACGCTGGTGATATCGGTGCCGCTATCGGTCTGAAGAACACAACAACAGGTGACACTCTTTGTGATGAAGAGCACCCTGTACTTCTTGAGTCAATGGAATTCCCTGAGCCTGTTATCCAGCTCGCTATCGAGCCTAAGACTAAGGCAGGTCAGGAAAAGATGGGTATCGCTCTTGCAAAGCTTGCTGAAGAGGACCCAACATTCAGAACTTATACTTCTGAGGAAACAGGTCAGACAATTATCGCCGGAATGGGCGAGCTGCACCTTGAGATCATCGTAGACAGACTTCTCCGTGAATTCAAGGTAGAGGCAAATGTCGGTGCTCCTCAGGTTTCATATAAGGAAACAATTACTGCTCCTGCAAGCGTTGATTACAAGTACGCTAAGCAGTCAGGTGGTAAGGGTCAGTACGGTCACGTTAAGATCAAGATCGAGCCCAATGAGCCCGGCAAGGGTTACGAGTTCGTCAACGCTATCGTTGGCGGCGCTATCCCGAAGGAATACATCCCTGCTATCGACAACGGTATTCAGGGTGCTATGAAGGCTGGCGTTCTGGCAGGCTATCCTGTTGTTGATGTCAAGGTTACCCTGTGGGATGGTTCTTATCA
>OHUA01001047.1_pt1 | contig 11368 bp, 8 predicted proteins | sample 1579051 | NCBI WGS metagenome assembly OHUA01 (sample SAMEA3879559, study PRJEB24766) | human gut metagenome | biome: human-associated habitat; feature: feces | place: USA | collected 1985/1987 | reverse complement strand
CCCAGAGTGTGTAACGGAAAACAGAAACCTTATTACTCGGTAAGCAGTTTGGGTGCGAGATGGAATGCAGCAGTAAAACGTGCTGGTATTCGCCGCCGTAATCCGTACCATACGCGGCATACTTTTGCCTGCTGGCTGTTGACGGCAGGAGCGAACCCGGCGTTTATAGCCAGCCAGATGGGGCATGAAACTGCGCAGATGGTGTATGAAATTTACGGTATGTGGATTGATGACATGAACGACGAACAGGTAGCCATGTTGAATGCGCGGTTATCGTAGTTGCAAAGTTTGCCCCCAATTTGCCCCATTTAGTACCAGAGAACTGAAATAATGAAAGAAAATCAACAAATTACAAAGAAAGAACAATACAACCTGAACAAATTACAAAAACGTCTGCGTCGTAACGTGGGCGAAGCCATTGCTGACTTCAATATGATTGAAGAAGGCGATCGCATCATGGTTTGCCTCTCCGGGGGTAAAGATAGCTATACCATGCTGGAAATTCTGCGCAATTTGCAGCAAAGCGCGCCAATCAATTTTTCGCTGGTGGCTGTTAACCTCGATCAAAAGCAACCGGGCTTCCCGGAACACGTTCTGCCCGAGTATCTTGAAAAGCTGGGCGTTGAGTACAAGATTGTTGAAGAGAACACTTACGGTATCGTGAACCACTTGCTCACTGTGTTCTCGTCTTCGTCGCGGTATCCTTTATCGTACCGCAACGGAACTGGGAGCGACGAAGATCGCGCTGGGTCACCATCGTGACGATATCCTGCAAACGTTGTTCTTAAATATGTTCTACGGCGGCAAGATGAAAGGTATGCCTCCGAAACTGATGAGCGATGATGGCAAACATATCGTGATTCGTCCGCTGGCCTACTGCCGCGAGAAAGATATTCAGCGTTTTGCCGATGCAAAAGCGTTCCCGATTATTCCGTGCAACCTGTGCGGTTCTCAGCCTAACCTGCAACGTCAGGTAATTGCTGACATGTTGCGTGACTGGGATAAACGTTATCCGGGGCGTATCGAGACGATGTTCAGCGCGATGCAGAATGTGGTGCCGTCGCATCTGTGCGATACCAACCTGTTCGATTTCAAAGGCATTACCCACGGTTCTGAAGTGGTTAACGGGGGTGATCTGGCGTTTGATCGCGAAGAGATCCCTCTACAACCGGCGGGTTGGCAGCCTGAAGAAGATGAAAACCAGTTGGATGAGTTACGACTGAATGTGGTTGAAGTGAAATAACCCGGATAGCGCCCGATGCGCAAGCTTATCGGGCTACTCTTATGGAGGCCGGAGAAGACGCGGCCAGCGTCGCATCCGGCAATCCCGAAGAAGATGTTGACTCTTGCACCCTGCGATTCAACATTTCATTATTTTAATAACCGCACCCGGCACGTTTTTCCTTTAATCTTCCCGCCCTGTAACTGTTTCCATGCTTTATGAGCAACAGCCTGACGCACCGCGACATAAACATGCGCCGGATGCACGGCGATTTTGCCAATATCTGCGCACCCGGGCGCATTTTGGCTTTTTTCCCGCCATCGATACATAACGTTGCCATTTCGGCTTCCAGCGGCACAATGGAACTATTAACTGGCGGCGTTTGCCAGTTAAGTTTTATCTGCAACATGTCAGAAATGATATTGGCCCGCTGTGCTTCTTCCGGGGCACAGAAACTGATCGCCAGACCGCTATTTCCTGCACGCGCTGTACGACCGATGCGATGTACATGAACTTCAGGATCCCACGCCAGCTCAAAGTTCACCACCAGCTCAAGCGATTTAATATCCAGACCTCGCGCAGCAACATCAGTCGCAACCAGTACACGGGCGCTACCGTTAGCAAAACGTACCAGGGTCTGATCGCGATCACGTTGCTCCAGATCGCCGTGTAACGACAATGCACTTTGCCCTACTTCATTCAGCGCGTCGCAGACAGCCTGGCAATCTTTTTTGGTATTGCAAAACACCACACAAGAGGATGGCTGATGCAAGCTTAATAACCGTTGCAACAGAGGAATTTTGCCTTTACTGGATGTCTCATAAAATTGTTGTTCAATGGGTGGCAAAGCATCTGTTGAGTCAATTTCAATCGCCAAAGGATCGCGTTGCACTCGTCCGCTGATTGCGGCGATGGCTTCCGGCCAGGTGTCTGCCGAGATGCTGGCGCAAAACGGATGACATCATCAATGGCGTCGCTAAATCCCATATCCAGCATGCGGTCGGCCTCATCCATCACCAGCGTATTCAACGCATCCAGTGATACCGTACCTTTTTGCAGATGATCCAACAAACGGCCCGGCGTTGCCACGATAATATGCGGCGCATGTTGCAACGAATCACGCTGCATACCGAACGGTTGACCACCGCACAACGTCAAAATTTTGGTATTTGGCAGAAAACGCGCCAGCCGACGCAATTCACCTGCCACCTGATCCGCCAGTTCACGCGTAGGACACAGCACTAAAGCCTGGGTTTGAAATAGCGACGCATCAATTTGCTGTAACAAGCCGAGGCCAAAAGCCGCCGTTTTGCCGCTGCCGGTTTTCGCCTGCACGCGAACATCTTTTCCGGCAAGGATCGCCGGAAGCGCGGCGGCCTGCACCGGCGTCATGGTTAAATAACCCAACTCATTAAGGTTCGTGAGTTGGGCGGGAGGCAAAACATTCAGGGTAGAAAAAGCGGTCACAATCTATTCTCGTGGTCATCGACGCAAAGTTAGCAGGCGCGTATCCTCGCAGATCTACGCTCACGATGCGACAATTTAATCGGTTCTTCATCGGGTGGTGGGTCAGGCATGGGTTGCGGGCGAGGGATCGGATCGGGCACAGGAACAGGAACAGGATCGCCATCTGAGGAACAAAACACAATCACGCAACACTCCCCATATTTTTACAAGTAAATCAATCTTCCTACTCAGGGTTAGAGATTTTATATGATCACATCTATTGAAAAAACTCTTTTATTCAATATCACTTCGCCGATACAATAATAAAGAGGCTGAATCAAATTTATCTTGAATTTCAGCCTTTTTATTCATCAATACAACATTGGGAAATCGGGCTACATGACCATTCTTGCATTAAGAAAGGCAATTTAATAATGAAACTGCCAAATCTCTAAAACAACAATATCCATCCGTCTACAGTTTGGTAAGTGGATGGATATTGCTTTTTTATTCTTAATCTCTGCCCAAAATAAAAGCAAAGAAGCCTTATATTTAATTTTAACAGAAGAAATTTTCTATTTTTTCTGCATTAATCCTTTAAATGCCGTAGGATAAGGAGTTTCAAACTCCATCAACTCTTTTGTTACCGGATGATAGAAACATAACTTGAAGGCATGTAACGCCAATCGTCCTAAAGGATCACACTCACTGCCATAGCGCCGGTCACCAACAACAGGGTGACCTAAATCCAACATATGCACACGAATCTGATTCTTACGTCCTGTTTCCAAATCCAACTCCACCAATGAATATCCATTGGCCCGCTTTATTGTTTTATAATGAGTGACCGCAAACTTACCTTCCCCATTATCTACAGGACTGGAATAGACATACAATTTCCGGTCGGTCAACCAAGACTCTACAGTACCGTAATCTTTCTCCATATCACCAGAAACGATAGACACATAACGGCGGTCCGTCACAATATCATGCCAATTATCACGTAAAGTATTCTGGGTTTTTTCATCTTTGGCATACATCATCAACCCCGAAGTTTCACGGTCCAGACGATGTACTACAAATACGCGGTTGAAACGATGTGAACGTTTTACATACTCATTCAAAATATGTTGTGCAGTACGCTCCTTCTGATGTTCTGTGCTGACAGAAAGCAGTCCCTCCTTCTTTTCCACCACCAAGATATAAGCATCCTCGTATACCAGTTTCAGCATCGGATGTTTAAACTCACGATTATTCTTCACCTTGGATATCTGCACTTTCATACCTGGTTTCAATGCGAAATTATATTGGGTAGTAATCACATTATCTACCAAAATCACGCGGTTGGCAAGCAACGCCTTTACCTTGCTACGACTGATTCCCGCCATTTTCCGCATCAGAAAATCCATCAGCTCAGCGGGCTCCGTCACATTATATATAGTATATCGGGCAACACTTCTCGCCTTTGGCCTGCCGGAATCACTATTCTTACCTCTTGACATAATTCTATTTACTGTTTAAACAATTTATAATTGAACTATCCGGATTATCCTCTTTTTTCCAGCAACACCACATTTTCCACATGATGCGTATGAGGGAACATATCTACGGGTTGCACGGCCATCACCTTGTATTTGGCATCTAACAAAGACAAATCACGTGCCTGGGTGGCAGGATTACAGCTAACATACACAATCCGCTGAGGTTCAGCAAAAAGAATTGTATTAATCACATCATCGTGCATTCCGGCACGCGGAGGATCAGTGATAATAACATCAGGACGACCATGTTGGTTGATAAACTCCTGAGTGAGGATATCCTTCATGTCACCGGCATAAAATAAGGTATTGTCAATGCCATTAATTGCCGAATTCACTTTAGCATCTTCTATTGCTTCAGGCACATATTCGATACCAATCACTTTCTTTGCCTGGCGTGAAACAAAGTTGGCTATGGTTCCAGTCCCTGTATAAAGATCATACACCAATTCTTTACCGGTCAATCCGGCAAAATTACGGGCCACCTTATAAAGATTATACGCCTGTCCGGAATTAGTCTGATAAAATGATTTTGCTCCTATCTTGAAGCGCAACCCCTCCATTTCCTCGAAAATATGATCGTTGCCTTTGAACACCATTACCTCCAGATCGTTAATGGTATCATTGCATTTGTTATTGACTACATATAATAAGGAAGTAATCTGCGGAAAACGTTCTGCCACGAAAGCCAGCAGTTGCTTCATCAGATCCATTTCGCTCTCTTCCACAATCTTGCATTGCAGCAACACCATAAGCTCACCCGTACTCGAAGTACGGATCATCAAGTTGCGAAGCATTCCTTCTTGAGAACGCAGATTAAAGAAAGAATAATTGTGTTCGTATGCATAGTCACGAATCGCATTGCGTATCTGGTTGCTGATATCATCCTGTAACCAGCACTTTTCTATAGCCAGTACCTTGTCAAATGCACCGGGAATGTGGAAACCTACGGCGTTCATCTGATCGTACTTCACATCTTCCTTTACCTCTTCCTCTGTCAGCCAACGTTTGTTAGAAAACGTAAATTCCAACTTATTACGGTAAAACTCCGTTTTTTCCGACCCCATGATAGGTAAAATTTCCGGCAATTCGATCTTGCCGATACGGGTCAGATTATCCGTCACCTGCTTTTGCTTATACTTTATTTGTTCTGTATATGGCAGACATTGCCACTTACAACCACCACATATACCATAATGCTGGCAGAAGGGTACTGCACGCACAGGAGAATACTCATGGAATTTCACAGCCACAGCTTCTGCATAATGATTTTTCTTACGCTTCACTTGTAAATCCACCACATCACCGGGCACTACATAAGGCACAAATACTACCAGGTCATTCACTTTCGCCAAAGCTTTTCCTTCGGCAGCTACATCTGTTATGGTTATCTTCTCTAATAATGGAAGTTCTTTCTTCTTTCTAGCCACTTTTCTGAATAAGTTAATTTGGGGACAAATTTAAGCATTTTCCCTGAATATTGCCTCATAAATCGTAAGATATTAAAATTGCAAAGTAGAAATTGCAATTTCCACTAATTTTTTTCAGTAAAAGGTTTGGAGATAACTAAAATATGTATAGTTTTGCGATTACATTTTTTGAGCGAGTTAACTTTAAATACATTTATTATGGATAAAAAAAGAGTTTACACCTTTGGTAATGGACAAGCTGAAGGAAAAGCAGACATGAGAAATCTGCTTGGTGGAAAAGGCGCTAACCTAGCTGAAATGAATCTAATCGGTGTTCCCGTACCTCCGGGATTTACAATCACCACAGAAGTTTGTAGCGAATATTATGAGTTAGGTAAAGATAAAGTAGTAGAACTGCTGAAAGCGGATGTTGAGAAAGCTATCGCCAACATCGAAAATCTGATGAATTCCAAGTTTGGAGATGTAGAGAACCCGTTACTGGTTTCTGTACGTTCGGGTGCCCGCGCTTCTATGCCGGGTATGATGGATACCATCCTTAATTTAGGTTTAAATGACGAAGTGGTGGAAGGCTTGAGCCGCAAGACCGGACGCCCCCGTTTCGCATGGGATTCTTACCGTCGTTTCGTACAAATGTATGGTGACGTGGTATTGGGTATGAAACCGGTGAACAAGGAAGACATCGATCCTTTCGAGGAAATTATCGAAAAAGTAAAGGAAGAAAAAGGTGTGAAGCTCGACAACGAATTGGAAGTGGAAGACCTTAAAGAACTGGTTAAACGCTTTAAAGTTGCTGTAAAAGAACAGACCGGACAAGATTTTCCGACCTGTGCATACGAACAACTTTGGGGTGCCATTTGTGCTGTATTCCGCAGCTGGATGAACGAACGCGCCATTCTTTACCGCAAAATGGAAGGTATTCCTGCCGAATGGGGTACTGCTGTAAGCGTACAAGCCATGGTATTCGGTAACATGGGTGATACTTCGGCTACCGGTGTTTGCTTCTCTCGTGACGCAGGTAACGGTGAGGATTTATTTAATGGCGAATATTTGATCAACGCACAAGGTGAAGATGTTGTAGCCGGTATCCGTACTCCGCAACAAATCACAAAAATCGGTTCTCAGCGTTGGGCAGAACGTGCAGGTATTTCTGAAGAAGAACGCGTAGCCAAATATCCCTCTATGGAAGAAGCTATGCCGGAAATCTACAAAGAACTGGATGCCCTGCAGACCAAACTGGAAAACCACTATCGCGACATGCAGGATATGGAATTTACCGTACAGGAAGGTAAATTATGGTTCTTGCAGACCCGTAACGGTAAACGTACCGGAGCTGCCATGGTAAAAATCGCCATGGACTTGTTGCGCCAGGGCATGATTGATGAAAAAACCGCATTGGAGCGTTGCGAACCTAATAAATTAGACGAACTGCTTCACCCTGTGTTCGACAAGAAAGCGTTGAAAGAAGCGAAAGTTTTGACTCGTGGTTTGCCCGCTTCTCCGGGTGCCGCTACCGGTCAGATTGTGTTCTTCGCCGATGATGCTGCTAAATGGGCTGCCGATGGCAAAAAGGTAGTCATGGTACGTATCGAAACTTCGCCGGAAGACTTGGCAGGTATGGCCGTTGCCGAAGGTATCCTGACTGCACGTGGCGGTATGACATCTCACGCTGCGGTTGTGGCCCGTGGTATGGGTAAGTGCTGCGTATCGGGTGCTGGTGCTATCAATGTAGATTATAAGACACGTACCGTAGAAATTGAAGGTATTACTTTAAAAGAAGGTGACTTCATCTCTCTGAACGGTACTACCGGTGAAGTCTATAAAGGTAAAGTGGAAACCAAAGCAGCCGAAGTTTCAGGCGATTTCGCTGCATTGATGGATCTTTGCAACAAATACACCAAGCTGAATGTCCGCACTAACGCTGATACTCCGCATGATGCGGAAGTGGCCCGCGCTTTTGGTGCTTCAGGTATCGGTCTTTGCCGTACGGAACACATGTTCTTTGATGCTGAAAAGATTGTTGCTATGCGTGAGATGATCCTGTCACCGGATGTAGAAGGACGTAGAAAAGCATTGGCTAAATTGCTCCCCTTCCAAAAAGCCGACTTCAAAGGTATCTTCAAGGCTATGGACGGATGTCCGGTAAATGTTCGTCTGCTCGATCCTCCTTTGCATGAGTTCGTTCCCCATGATGCAAAAGGTCAGGAAGAAATGGCTAAGGCAATGGGCGTAACCGTACAGGAAATCAAAAAACGTGTGGAAAGCCTGTGTGAACACAATCCGATGTTAGGTCACCGCGGCTGTCGTTTGGGTAACACCTATCCCGAAATCACAGAGATGCAGACTCAAGCGATTCTAGGTGCTGCAATTGAACTGAAGAAAGAAGGATATGATCCGCATCCCGAAATTATGGTTCCCTTGACCGGTATCCTGTATGAATTCGAAGCTCAGGAAAAGGTGATCCGTGATGCAGCAGCAGCATTATTTGAAAAAGAAGGTATGGAAATTCCGTTCAAGGTAGGTACCATGATTGAAATTCCGCGTGCTGCGCTGACAGCCAACCGCATTGCCAGCCGTGCAGAATACTTCTCATTCGGTACCAATGACTTGACCCAGATGACCTTCGGTTATTCCCGTGACGATATTGCTTCTTTCTTGCCGGTATATCTGGAAAAGAAGATTCTAAAAGTAGACCCGTTCCAAGTACTCGACCAAAATGGTGTGGGCCAGCTGATTGAAATGGCTGTAGATAAAGGCCGTTCAGTTCGTCCTGATTTGAAATGCGGTATCTGCGGTGAGCATGGTGGTGAGCCTTCATCAGTGAAATTCTGTCACAAAGTTGGTTTGAACTATGTGTCTTGTTCTCCGTTCCGCGTGCCTATTGCCAGACTGGCCGCTGCACAGGCTGCTGTGGAAGATATGAAGTAAATTAATATAAAGGTGGGAGGTGCTTGGAATAAGTACCTCCTACTCTATTTTTATGGCATTTTATTTTTTCAATAAAAACATAGTTTATACATTTGCCTGCAAGACAAAATCTATATTCATATGAAAAACAAATGCCTCTTAGTATTACTGTTAGCTTTGGGATGTTGCCATGTACAAGCACAAAAAAGTCAAAAGGATCCTTTGTCCGAAGCACTCGTCCGGTTGAATCAAAAAGTGGATTCCGAATTGATTCCCGGAATAAAAAGGTTTCCCCTGATTGGAATTTCCACAGATATAAGTCCGAAACGGACAGCCGTAAACACGGCATATGTACAGTCAGTCATTCTCTCTGGAGGAATTCCTTACATGATACCTGTAACGGATAATGTAGAAATACTGCGTCAAATTGTATCCCAGCTGGACGGAATTGTCTTTACAGGTGGAGAAGACATCCAACCAATGTATTATGGCGACCTTCCTTATGAAAAACTGGAAGAAGTAAGCCCCGCCCGGGATACCTTCGACTTGATGGTGCTGAAAATGGCCGCAGATCGGAATATTCCCATATTAGGAATTTGCAGGGGGCTACAATTAATGAATGTAGCTTTCGGTGGAACTTTATATCAAGATCTGCCCACGCAACATCCTTCAAGTGTCAACCATCGCCAAAAAGAATCCGGCACTACCCCCACCCATCCGATATCCATCATAAAGGAAAGCAAGTTGGCAGAAATTACAGGACAAGAAGTGCTGCAAGTCAATACATTCCATCATCAGGCTATCCGGAAATTGGCACCGGGATTCAAAATCACGGCTTGGGCACCCGACAGTATAGCGGAAGCTATAGAAGCTTATCCCATACGACAAATGATAGGTGTACAATTTCATCCGGAAATATTTACAGCTGCCGGAGATACCACCATGCATAAATTATTTAAATTCCTAGTGAACAAGGCTGATACATTCAACCTAGCTAAAAAAATTCACAGCCGCATTCTATCCATTGACACTCATACAGACACTCCTCTTTGGTTTAAAAACGGTTACAGTGTAGGCCTGAGAAAAGACAACATGGTCAGCATCCCCAAAATGGAGGAAGGCAAATTGGACGCACAGTTCCTAGCCGCATTTATATGGCAGGGGAAACGGGATGACGCATCTTCACAAAAAGCCGTAGAAAGCACCACCCGATTAATTCAATCCATTTATGACGAAGTAGAGCAATACAAAGATTTTTGTGGCATCGCCCTTACGGAAGAAGACTTGATACGCCTGAAGCGTGAAGGTAAAAAAGCTTTCTTTATAGGGATCGAGAATGGTTACGCCATCGGCAAGGACCTAAAGAATATAAAAAAATACAAACAGATGGGAGTTAATTATATAACTCTCTGCCATTCTTATGATAACGATATTTGCCATTCGTCCACTCATACGGAAGATGCGACTCAAGGACTGACACAGTTTGGTCGTGAAGTAGTGAAGGAAATGAACCGGTTAGGTATTATGATAGACATATCACATGCCAGTGAAGGTACTTTCTGGGATGTGATAAAATATAGTACACAACCTATCATCGCCTCTCATTCCTCGTCAAAGGCTTTATGCGACCATGATCGTAATCTGACAGACGAACAACTCCGTGCCTTAGCGAAAAATGGCGGAGTGGCACAGTTATGTCTCCTCGATGCCTATATCAATAAAAACCCAAAAGCCGCATCCATTTGTGATGCAGTCGAACATTTAGACCACATGATTAAGGTAGCCGGCATAAACCATGTGGGAATAGGTACGGACTTTGATGGTGGTGGTGGTCTGCAAGGATGTAAAGGAGATAATGACTTAATTAATCTGACCATAAAAATGATTGAAAAAGGATATACAGAAGAAGACTTAAGGAAGATTTGGGGAGGTAATCTCTTGAGAGTAATGAAGCAAGTACAGGAAGCACCACTTCTTTCTTCAAAAAAACGCAGATAATACCCAAACAAGGATAATTAAAAATATATAGAAATATCCTATTATCATTTTTCGGAAATTATCAGGGCTGTCTCACCAATGGACAGCCTCTTTTTGTAACTTACAGTTTAATAGTAAAAGAAATAAGACAGACCTTATTCCCCTCTCCTCACCATAGGAATTTTCCTATTACAAATAGGGAAACTCTCCTTTACAAATAGGAATATTCCGTTTATTGTATCATTCCCTCCACTTATCTTTGTGACATAAGAAAAACAAATTTTAAAATTAACGGATATGAGAACAAAAATACTGAAATACTTCGGAATGGTAGTTGTACTGATAATAATGGTTAACCTAACCTCCTGTGAAGTATCCATAGAAAGTTGGTACGATGATGATGATTACAGCGAAATATATTACAGAACCACTCGGGAACTATGCAGCCGGACCTGGCAGGAAACTTGGGAACAAGACGGTGAATACTACACACAACGACTAGACTTTTACGAAAATAGAACAGGCACAGACATCATACGAATAGAACATCGGAACGGCTATGTAACCGAAGACAGGTACAATTTTGAATGGAGATGGGATAACAGCGCACAGACATGCATCCGTATGGTTTACGGTCCCAGTGACATTTCATATTTTGAAAATGTATGGTTGGCCGGGAACTTCTTAAAAGGCACATTGGATGGTGTCAATGTAAATTTCACAGGAATCAGGTAAAAAGAAAAAAGCGGGATGATACCCAACACATATCATCCCGCTCTCCTTTTTCCAAATACACTACTCAACTTTAATACTCTTTACCGGATTCTCATTAGCGATACGCCAAGCTCTAA
>OHUA01001037.1_pt1 | contig 11463 bp, 7 predicted proteins | sample 1579051 | NCBI WGS metagenome assembly OHUA01 (sample SAMEA3879559, study PRJEB24766) | human gut metagenome | biome: human-associated habitat; feature: feces | place: USA | collected 1985/1987 | reverse complement strand
TATATTTGTGGTGAAACCAGGAGAGAGCATTCCTGTTGATGGAATCGTACTTGATGGAGATTCTGCAGTGGATGAGTCTACGCTCTCGGGTGAGAGCATACCGGTGGACAAGAGCAAGGGAAGCCGGGTGTCGGCGGCAACCATAAACCAGTCGGGATATTTGAAGTGCAGGGCTACACAGGTTGGAAGTGACACTGCATTGTCCAAAATCATCAACATGGTCAGTGATGCAGCGGCTTCGAAGGCACCGATAGCCAAGATAGCAGACAAGGTATCAGGGGTGTTCGTGCCGGTGGTCATCGCTATTGCAGTGGTTACTATGATCGTATGGCTTATTGCCGGAAAGGAAGTTGGCTACGCGCTGGCGAGAGGAATATCTGTACTTGTGATCAGCTGCCCTTGTGCGCTGGGACTTGCCACACCGGTTGCGATCATGGTTGGAAATGGAATGGGTGCAAAGCACGGTATCCTGTTTAAGACTGCAACAGCTTTGGAGGAGACAGGCAAGACAGGAATAGTCGTCCTCGATAAGACGGGAACAATAACAAAGGGTACTCCGGTTGTTACGGATATAATACCCGCGGAGGGTATAACTAATGAAAGACTTATCATGCTGGCAGCGGCGCTTGAAGGAAAGAGTGAACACCCTCTGGCAAAGGCCATAGTTGACGAGTGGAATGACAATCCTGCGTACAGTGATGCCAGGGAGACAAAAGACATCAGTGTCACACAGTTCCGGGCAGCTCCGGGACATGGACTTTCCGGAGTGGTAGATGGAATGGTGATGGTGGGAGGAAACAGAGAATATATAAGCGAATCAGCAACGATCCCGGATGAGATGGACGTTCAGGCTGACATGCTGGCAGAACATGGAAAGACACCGATGTTCTTTGCCGGCAAGCCGGAATCTGGAAACGGAAAGGTGCTTGGTATAATCGCTGTTGCGGATGTTGTGAAGGAGGAGAGCAGGAAGGCTGTAGAGGAGATGCAGAAGATGGGACTCTCGATAGTTATGCTCACAGGTGACAATGAGAGGACTGCAAAGGCGATCGGAGCCCAGGTCGGAGTAGACAGAGTTATCGCCGGAGTGCTTCCTGATGGCAAGGAGAAGGTCGTCAGAGAGCTCATGGACGATGCAAATGTCATAATGGTCGGCGACGGAATAAACGATGCGCCTGCGCTCACGAGGGCAAACATTGGAATTGCAATAGGGGCGGGAACAGATATCGCCATAGATGCTGCCGATATAGTTCTTGTGAAGAGCTCACTGCTAGATGTGCCTGCGGCGATAAGGCTCAGCATGGCGGCAATGAGAAATATCAAGGAGAACCTCTTCTGGGCATTTATCTACAATATAATCGGTATACCTCTTGCAGCAGGTGTGTGGATACCGATATTTGGATGGACTTTAAATCCAATGTTTGGAGCATTTGCCATGAGCCTTTCAAGTTTTTGTGTAGTAACAAACGCGCTGAGGTTGAATTTGGCTGATATTTATGATAAAAATAATAGATACAGGATCAAGGAAAAATATAGAAGCGGATCTGTAGGAGTAAAAGATGAAGGATCAGGTCGCAAGGGAAATGACAGTGATAACACTGAGAATAATTATATAATTGAAAATAATCATAGAATTGAAAATGAGAAAGGAAATGATGATATGAAGAAGACAATGAAGATAGAGGGTATGATGTGCGGACACTGTGAGGCAAGAGTCAAGAAGTGCCTGGAGGCTCTGCCACAGGTCGATCTGGCCGAGGTAAGCCACGAGGGTATAGCGATAGTTACACTAAATGCTGATGTAGATGACGCTGTTCTCACAAAGGCGGTTGAGGATCAGGACTACAAGGTGATCTCAGTTCAGTAATCATTTGTAGAAAAGGAAGTTATACGTGAATGAAGAAAATACTTAACAAACTTCTCAGCAGAATGGTGATAACATGTTTTTTGGTCGTCCTGCAGCTTGCAGTGATGATATTTGGAATTATAATTCTGCAGGAAAGGTACATTTACATCTCAGGAATATTGAAGCTTTTGAGCGTGATAGTTGTATTTCATCTCATAACAAAGGATACCAACCCGATGATCAAAATGGCGTGGATGGTGCCGATACTGCTGTTTCCTGTACTAGGAGGTTTAATGTATGTGCTTTATGGACATGTGCTCATACCGAAGAGGCTTAAGAAGAACATGCTCAGAGTTATGCAGCAGGAAGTGTATGAGAATGTGAAGGGCGCAAATGTCTGCCAGGCAGCAGATATCAAGGGCGAGCCAACGTACAGAATATGCAATTACATGGAGCATGTGGCACAGGCCCCCCTTTATAAGCATACAAATGTAAAATACTATGCAATCGGCGATGATGTCATGGATGACCTTATCAGGGATCTGGAGAGTGCTGAGAAATACATCTTCATGGAGTATTTCATCGTTGATAAGGGATATATGTGGGATACGATCCTGGAGATCCTCAAGAGAAAGGCTGCAGAGGGACTCGATGTAAGATTCATGTATGATGACATAGGATCGGTGTTCAATGTGCCAAAGTATTACTGGAAGGAGCTTGAGTCATACGGAATCAAATGTATGGCGTTCAATCAGGTCGTGCCTTTCTTTGCAACGATATTCAACAACCGAGATCACAGGAAGATAACGGTCATAGATGGCAAGATCGCCCATACCGGCGGATACAATATGGCGGATGAGTATATCAATCGCATAACAAAGTACGGCAGGTGGAAGGACAGCGGAGTGAGACTTGAGGGCGAGGGTGCCTGGAGCTTCACAGTCATGTTCCTCCAGATGTGGAATTATTTCAGATATTCGGAGGGAAGCTACCTGAGTTATAAGCCGGAGGTGGACTTTTCAAATATAGAGGATGGCTATGTACAGCCTTATAAGTCAAGTCCGCTGACCGGAGAGAATGTCGGAGAAAATCTCTATATTCAGATGATAAATGATGCGCAGGAGTATATATACATATTTACCCCGTATCTGATAGTGTGCAATGAGCTGATGACGGCACTCAAGCTTGCAGCCAAGAGAGACGTGGATGTGCGAATAGTCACACCAGCCATACCGGATAAAAAGTATATATACAAGATGACACAGTCCAACTACAAGGAGCTGCTTCTTGCTGGCGTGAGGATATACCAGTATACACCTGGATTTATACATTCCAAGACACTTATTATGGACGGAAGGCTTGCGTCGGTGGGGTCGATCAATATGGACAACAGAAGCTTCTATCACCACTTTGAGTGTGGCGCCCTGCTCTATGACTGCAAGGCGATAGCGGATGTCAAGAATGATATGTTTGCAACATTTGAGGAGTCGGAGGAGATAGACATACTTTGGTGTAGAAATAACATAAGCAAGGTGTCCCTGATAGGACCGCTGCTCAACCTGTTATCGCCACTGCTTTAAAAGGAGACTCGAAATGGATAAGATTCGTAAGAAAAAATCTGATGATTCCGGGACGGCGCAGGACTGGCTCAGCACGATATTTCTGTTATATATGGGAACTCTGTATCCACTCATAATGCACGACAAATATTTTGACATCACACTAACTAAGTACAAGGCATTTGAGGTGGCGCTGTGTGTGTACGCGGTGCTCATGGTGCTGGCAGTGCTGCTCGATGTGTTTGACGGGAAAAAGCCATTTGTGATGTTTAAGTACAGAAAAAGCTATGTTGCAACGGACTGGTTCATGGCTGGCTTTTTCGTAGCCAATGTACTTGCGTTTGTGATGGCATCAGATAAAATGGCCGCCTATACTGGCGAGGAGGGCAGAAGGTGCGGACTTCAGTTTATGATCCTTGCCATGCTCCTGTATGTCTGTATGGGACGCGGCCTGCGTCTTAGAAAATGTGTGTTCCCGGCATTTCTGTGTGTCGGTTCATTTACGTGTATAATCGCGGTTTTTCAGTATGTCGGTATAGATTTCCTTGGAATAAGGGACGGGCTAGCATCCAGCATAATGGATATATACATATCGACATTTGGCAATATAGATATATTTGCAAGCTTTCTGTGCGTTCTGATCCCTGTCGGATTTGGTGTGGGGCTTGACGACCGTAGGATATATGATGGTGATGCCACATGGAAGTTCAATTGGGTGAAGCTCTCCGCCTGGACTGCGGTATTTACAGGGGCGGCTGCGACAGTTGTGACAAATGCAGATCTGGCGTATGCAGGTGTCTGTGCAGCAGCCGCGATATTGCTCCTGGTTTCAACATACCGTGGCAGGATAAAGGAATTTGTGGAGCTGATGCTTGTGATGTCACTTGGATTTCTTGCGGTGAGTCTGCTTCTAAAGACATCGCCGGAGAGTATTGCCAAGTTAGATGGTATAAGTAATTTTGCGAGAAATACGGAACTGATAGCAGTGGCTTCTGGTGTGCTTGCGGTGATCCGTATCGTGATCTATGCAGTATCGAGACTTAGACTGTCAAGGAAAGATTCGAATGGTAACACATTTAATAGGTCAGGGAAGATCTCACTTGTGGTATGTTCGGTCCTTGTGATTGCAGGAATAGTGTGCGCGGTCATTTTCAGCTCGGTGAAGGCCGATGGGATATTCAGATTTGACGATTCATGGGGTAATTACCGTGGATATGTGTGGAGCAGGCTTGTCAGCACGTACAAGGAGTTCCCATTGGTAAATAAGCTGTTCGGATACGGAAATGAGTCTGTCAAGAGCATAATGACAGCCGGATATTATGATGAGATGATATCCAAGGTGGGGGTCGTGTATGATAATGCCCACAATGAGTATCTGCAGTATTTGGTAACCACGGGAGTACTCGGCGCGGTGACATACGTTGGACTTATCGTGTCTGCATTTGTCAGTATGATAAGGACGGCATTCAGTTCGTCTGACCATGATTTCTGTGCGTGCATTGCAGTTGCTCTTGGAATAGCCGGTTATGCTGTTCAGGCGTTATTCAACCTCAACCAGTCGCTGACGACGCCGTACATTTTTCTGCTTGCCGCCATGGCAGCCGGAATCGGCAGGAGACTGAAACTGCAGAGGAAGTAGGCAGATAATATTATAAAACGATTATATTTATGGTTGAACTTACTTGTCACCTGACATGGTTAAATGTTATAATATCTGTCTGTGTGGTGATTTATTGTAAATTTATATTGATAAGAGATATTACTATGATATAAATGACTGCGACAGATATAAAGAGATATACAAAAAATGTAGGAGGTCTATAGGACATGCAGATTTATGACGAGCTTGTAGCCAGAGGGCTTATAGCGCAGACAACAGATGAAGATGAAATTAGAGATTTGGTAAATAATGGTAAGGCAGTATTCTATATCGGATTTGATCCGACTGCGGACAGCCTGCATGTAGGCCATTTCATGGCGCTCTGTCTGATGAAGAGACTTCAGATGGCAGGCAACAAGCCTATCGTTCTTATCGGAGGCGGTACGGCTATGATAGGCGACCCGTCAGGCAAAACAGATATGAGAAAAATGATGACAAAGGAAACTATCAACCACAATGTTGAATGTTTCAAAAAGCAGATGTCACACTTCATTGATTTTTCTGATGACAAGGCTATTATCGTAAACAATGGCGATTGGCTTCTCGACCTTAATTATGTTGATGTGCTTCGTGACGTTGGTGCTTGCTTCTCTGTAAACAAGATGCTTACATTCGAGTGCTACAAGCAGAGAATGGAAAGGGGTCTTACTTTCCTTGAGTTCAACTACATGATAATGCAGTCCTACGACTTCTACAGACTTTTCCAGGATTACGGCTGTAATATGCAGTTCGGCGGTGACGATCAGTGGGCTAATATGCTGGGCGGCACTGAGCTTATTAGAAAGAAGCTTGGCAAGGACGCTTATGCAATGACTATCACTCTCCTGCTCAACTCTGAGGGCAAGAAGATGGGCAAGACAGAAAAGGGCGCTGTATGGCTCGACCCTGAAAAGACTTCTCCATACGAGTTCTATCAGTATTGGAGAAACGTTGGTGACGCTGATGTTATCAAGTGCCTGAAGATGCTCACATTCGTTCCTATCGAGGAGATAGAGGAAATGGAGAAACACATGGAGGGTGCTGAATACAACAAGGCTAAGGAGCTTTTGGCTTACGAGCTTACAAAGCTTGTTCACGGCAAGGAGGAGGCTGACAAGGCTGACGCTGCGGCAAAGGCTATTTTTGCAGGCGGTGGAAACAGCGATGATATGCCTAGCACGACTATTGCGGCGGCTGATCTTACTGACGGCAAGATAGGTATTCTTACGCTTCTTGTTAAGTGCGGTCTTTGTCCTTCAAACGGTGAGGCAAGACGTCTTGTTACTCAGAACGGTATTGCGGTGAATGGTGAGAAGTTCACTGACCCTAAGGGTCTTGTTGATCTCTCTGAGCCTGTTGTTATCAAAAAGGGTAAGAAGATCTTCCACAAGGCTATTGCGGAATAATATAGCACAAAATAATTTCCACGGGTGGACAGAAGTTCACCCGTTTTTTTTTATATAAATATATGGTATTTTGCAATATTCATAAACATTCACACAAAATACATATAAGGTTTAGCTATATTTAAAGTTATTCATATATACTTTTAATCAAAGGAAAGTTTACACGAAACATACGAAAAAATCACGAAAAGAGGCGTGGATATGAATGGCAATCAGGAAGTGTTCAGACGGATAGAGAAAAAATATATCGTTGATGAACCGACTTATGAAAAGCTTATAAAAAAGCTCGATGGGCATTTTGTCAAAGACAGATATTACAAAAGCACTATCTGCAACATATATTATGACACACCAAGTCATCAGCTTGTGAGAAACTCCATTGAAAAGCCTGTTTACAAGGAAAAGCTGAGAGTGAGGAGCTACGGCGTACCTAATGATGAAGACATGGTCTTTGTGGAGCTGAAAAAGAAATACAAGGGTGTGGTCTACAAGAGGCGTATTGAAATGACCCTTGCACAGACCCGTGATTTCTTTGCAGGCAAAGAGGTACCTCATGATAATCCGCAGATAGAGAACGAGCTGAAATATTTTCTCAAATTCTATGAGGGCATTGCTCCTGCTATGTATCTTAGCTATGACAGGCTTGCTTACTGCGGTGCAGAAGACCCGTCCCTCAGGCTGACCTTTGACACGCACATTCTTTACCGTGAGGAACAAAAGGAGCTTGACAAGGGCATTTGGGGAAAAGAGCTTCTGCCTGCTGGCATGAGGGTAATGGAGATAAAGATACCGAACGCTATGCCACTTTGGTTATCGGCTATACTTGATGAACTGGAGATATATCCTGCGTCATTCTCAAAATACGGAACTGCGTATCTTAATGAATTTTCTGAAAAAATACATAAAGGTAAGGTGATAAGCTGTGCTTAATTCAACTACTCTTGCGGCTACTACTGTGACCACCACTGAAACGACCGTGGCGGCGATAACTACAAACGAATTTGTTTTCTGCACTGCGGCGTCTTTGGTGCTTGGTCTTATAATTGCATTTGCATTCAACTTCAAGCAGAAAAAGACAAAAAGCTTTATGATGACGCTTGCTTTGCTGCCTGTGATAGTACAGGTAGTGATAATGCTTGTAAACGGAAACATCGGTACGGGCGTGGCTGTTATGGGTGCATTCAGCTTGGTAAGATTCCGTTCTGTACCGGGAAGTGCAATGGACATTTGTGCTATCTTCCTTTCAATGGCTGTCGGTCTTGCGACGGGCACGAACCACCTTGCGTTGGCTCTTATGCTTGCTGTGTGCGTGAGCCTGCTGAACATTATTTACACGCTTCTGCCTATTGGCAAAAAGAAGTCGGGTCACAAGGATCTTAGTATAACTATCCCTGAAAGCCTTGATTACACTGATGTATTTGACGATATATTTGAAAAGTATCTTTCAGAATGTGAGCTTGTTTCGGTAAAGACCACAAATATGGGAAGTCTTTTCAAGCTGAAATACCGCATTGAACTTAAAGGCGGTGCTAACGAAAAGCAACTTATTGACGAACTTAGATGCAGAAACGGCAACCTTGAGATAATGTGTGCAGTGGCAGCAGACATTGAGGAACAATCATTCTGACAAAATAACAAAAGTATCCATAAGCAAAACCGCACAAGGCTAAAGCGGTCTTGTGCGGCTTTTTTCAACCTTTTTTACCATACAAGGGGGTATTTTTCATGAAAATTTCGGACACTAAAAAGCTGGCAGCTATCACGGCGGCGTTTTTTATCACGGTAACTGCTTTTTCAGGCTGTTCAGAGAGTGCAAATTCTTCACAGACCACAAGCAGTGTTTCTCAGGCGGCAAAGTCTGACATTGACGCAAGCATTGCGGCAGAGGACATTGACGTTGGATATGACGAGGAAAGCTCGGTGGGGATAACTTTTTCTGATGGCAGTGCGGCTATAGACGGTGAGGGTGCGACCTCAGAAGGGGAAACTGTTACCATTTCGCAGGCAGGCACTTACATTCTTTCAGGCACGGCGACCAACGGCAAAATAATCGTTTCAGCGGACAAGACGGCTGAAATAAAGCTTATTTTCAATGGAGTTGACATAACTTGTGCTGACAACGCTCCCCTGCTTGTGAGCAAAGCTAAAAAAGTTTATATCGTGCTGGAGGACGGCACAGAGAACGTTTTGACGGACAGTGCAAGCTACTCTTTAGGAGAAGATGACAGCAACACAGACGGTGCTATTTTCTCCAAAGCCGACCTTACTATAAACGGCAGCGGTACACTTACTGTGAATGCAAACTACAAGCACGGCATAGTTTCAAAGGACGATCTTGTTATCACTGACGGCAATATCAATGTGACCTCGGCTTCAACCGCTATGGAGGGCAAGGACAGCATTAAGATCTCTGGCGGAACATTCAACATTTCCGCAGGCACGAACGGCATAAAATCCACTAACACAGAGGCTTCTGACAAAGGCTTTATAAGCGTGACGGGCGGCACTTTCACAGTAGTCGCAAACAATGACGCATTCGAGGCGGAAACTGTGCTTTCTATTCAGTGCGGAAGCTTTGACATCACCACAGGCGGTGGAAGTGCAAACGCTTCAATGAAATCTGACGGCACGCCAAACAGCGATTGGCATAACAACATGGGAAACGGCGGCGGTGGTCCGAACGGCGGAATGGGCAGACCTGACGATAACAGAAACGGAATGGGCGGTGACCCTCCTACGATGCCTACGGCTGACAACACAGGGCTGACTATCGAGGCTGCGGCCAACACCACTACAGACAGTGACAGCACAGATACAACGGACAGCACATCAACATCTGCAAAGGCTTTAAAGGCAGGCAGCGAGGTGAACATAAGCGGCGGTGAATTTAAGATAGACTCGGCAGACGATTCAGTACACAGCAACGGAAACATTGTTATAACAGGAGGAAATATTTCTGCGGCGTCAGGTGATGACGGTATGCACGCTAGCGGAAATCTGACCATATCCGACGGCACTGTAGACATCACAAAGAGCTACGAGGGTATCGAGGGGTCTATCGTGACAATAGACGGCGGCACCATATCAGTGGTAGCAAGCGATGACGGAATAAACTGTGCAGGCGGAAGCGACACAGGGTCAACAGACAGAATGGGTGCTGACCAATTCTCTTCACAGGACGGTGTTGAACTTAACATTAACGGAGGAACTGTAACCATAGACGCTGACGGCGACGGACTTGACTCAAATGGCAACTTCACAATGGCAGGCGGTACAGTTTACGTTTGCGGACCTACTAACGGTGGCAACGGCGCACTTGACTACAACGGCACTGCAACTGTAACAGGAGGAACGCTCATCGCCTGTGGTGCAGTTGGAATGGAAGAAGGCTTCGGTGACAACTCCACACAATACAGTGTTCTGCACGATCTTGGTTCGACAGTTTCAGCAAACGAAAAACTGACTATCACTGACAGCGACGGCAAGGAGATCTTAAGCTTTACCCCTACAAAGACTTGGCAGAGCGTTGTATTCACAAGCGCTGACCTAAAGGAAGGCGAAACCTACACCATTACGGCAGGGTCGCAGACGGAAACCGTGACTATTGACGGCATTGTTACTTCTAATTCCACGGGAATGAGCTTTGGCAGAGGTCATGGCGGAGGACGTGGTTTCTGATATGAACGAAAAAAGGACGAACTTGGGGTTCGTCCTTTTTTGTTTGGTTGGTTTATCGTACATAGTATGCAGCACGTCGTATTTTTGCAAAGCTAAAATTGCGCTGCTCCCCTACATTTGTGTAATATAAATCGTATGGACGAACACTGTTTGCCAGTTTTTGCTCACCTTTGTTGTATACATACGCAAAAAAAGACCGCCTCATGATGAAGCGGTCTTTAGTAAGCAATTTAGTTTTAGCTGTGCAGATTATGCAAGCTCAGCAAAGTACTTGATTGTTCTTACCATCTGTGATGTGTAAGAGTTCTCGTTGTCGTACCAAGAAACTACCTGTACCTCATAGAGGTCATCAGCGATCTTAGATACCATTGTCTGAGTAGCATCGAAGAGTGAACCAAATCTCATGCCGATAACGTCAGAAGAAACGATTGGATCCTCGTTGTAGCCAAATGACTCAGAAGATGCAGCCTTCATAGCAGCGTTGATGCCTTCAACTGTTACGTCAGCACCCTTTACAACTGCTGTAAGGATTGTTGTTGAACCAGTTGGAACTGGAACTCTCTGTGCAGAACCGATGAGCTTGCCGTTAAGCTCTGGGATTACAAGGCCGATAGCCTTTGCAGCACCTGTTGAGTTAGGAACGATGTTTGCAGCACCAGCTCTTGCTCTTCTCAGGTCACCCTTTCTGTGAGGACCGTCAAGGATCATCTGGTCGCCTGTGTAAGCATGGATAGTGCTCATGATACCGCTCTGGATTGGAGCATACTTGTTAAGAGCATTAGCCATAGGAGCAAGACAGTTTGTTGTGCAAGATGCAGCTGAAATGATTGTATCGTCAGCTGTAAGTGTCTTCTCGTTTACTGAGTAAACGATAGTCTTGAGGTCGTTACCAGCAGGAGCTGAGATAACTACCTTCTTAGCACCAGCATCGAGGTGAGCCTGGCTCTTAGCCTTTGATGTATAGAAGCCTGTGCACTCGAGAACTACGTCTACACCAAGCTTGCCCCAAGGACAATCCTTAGCGTCCTTTTCTGCATAAATCTGAAGAGTCTTGCCGTCAACAGTGATAGTATTAGCCTCATCGTCAGCTGATACTGTGTGAAGGTTCTCACCGATCTTACCACAGTAACCGCCCTGAGCTGTATCATACTTAAGAAGATCAGCGAGCATTGAAGGCTTTGTCAGGTCGTTGATTGCAACTACCTCGTAGCCCTCTGCGCCAAACATCTGTCTGAATGCAAGACGTCCAATACGTCCAAAACCATTAATTGCAACTTTTACTGCCATGATAAATTCCTCCTATGAATTAAATGGTTGATTTATGGCGTTTGTTAA
>OHUA01001034.1_pt1 | contig 11483 bp, 7 predicted proteins | sample 1579051 | NCBI WGS metagenome assembly OHUA01 (sample SAMEA3879559, study PRJEB24766) | human gut metagenome | biome: human-associated habitat; feature: feces | place: USA | collected 1985/1987 | reverse complement strand
CTTTCATTACTATTTGTGCCGCCGGCTGAAGGCGGCGGAATGGAGATTAGTATGAAAAATATTGCTATTTTAGGGTCAACGGGTTCTATCGGAACCCAGACCCTTCAGGTAGTTCGTGATAATAATGACATTAAGGTCCATGCTATTGCAGCAGGACACAATATCAAAGCTTTGGCAGAACAGGTAAGGGAGTTCAGGCCAAAGCTTGTTTGCGTAGCAGAGGAAAAAAGCATAAATGAATTAAGGCTTCTGACACCTGATATTGATTACGAAGTGTGCTATGGAATGGAAGGACTTATCAGAGTCGCGACTTATGATAAAGCTGAAATAGTTGTGACAGCAATAGTTGGCATGATTGGTATAATACCTACTATTGAAGCTATAAAGACAGGACATGATATTGCCCTTGCCAACAAAGAAACTCTTGTAACTGCCGGACATATTATTATGCCCCTTGCAAGGGAATATAATGTGAGAATTTTACCTGTTGACAGTGAACACAGTGCCATATTCCAGTCTTTGAACGGCGAAGACAGAAGAACTATTGATAAGATTTTACTTACGGCATCCGGTGGACCATTCAGAGGATACACAAGAGAACAGATGCAGGACGTAAAGCTTGAGGATGCCCTGAAACATCCAAACTGGTCAATGGGACATAAGATAACCATTGATTCGGCTACTATGGTTAATAAAGGCCTTGAGGTTATGGAAGCAAGATGGCTTTTTGATGTGGGCATGGACGATGTCCAGATTATAGTACAGCCACAGAGCATAATACATTCTATGGTGCAGTTCGTAGACGGCGGAATAATAGCACAGCTTGGCTGCCCTGATATGAGACTTCCTATACAGTATGCACTTTACTATCCTGAGAGAAGATATATGCCCGGTGACAGACTTGACTTTTATAAACTGGGAAAAATAGATTTTGAAGCACCTGACAGGGAAAATTTTGCAGGCCTCAGACTTGCTTACGAAGCAGGTGTCAAAGGTGGCAATATGCCTACAATATTTAATGCTGCCAACGAATATGCAGTTGCACAGTTTTTAAAGAAGAATATCAGTTTTTTAGGCATAACAGATATGATAGAACATGCCATGAACAGCATAGAATATATAGATAATCCTGATGTTAATGAGATTTTAACAACGGAGCAGGAAGTGTATGAGCTGTTGAGGGCTATGAGGTGATTTTATGAAATTTGTTTACGCATTTCTTATAATTAGTATTGTAATTATTGTCCATGAATTAGGACATTTTATAATAGCTAAGGCAAGCGGTGTTAAAGTAGTTGAGTTTTCGGTGGGTATGGGACCGAGACTTGTTAAGTTTAAAATCAAAGGAACTTTGTACAGTATTAAGCTTTTTTTATTCGGCGGCTCCTGCCAGATGTTAGGCGAAGATCTTTATGAATCCACGGATGCTGTCGCAAAAGTTAAAGAGGATAATCCTACGGATAAAAGTCAGGAAAATATTGTACCGGATGAATCGGACGGGGTTTCCTTTAACAGTGTGTCTGTATGGAAAAGAATTGCAATAATTATTGCAGGACCTTTATTTAATTTTATTCTCGCTTTTGTATTTGCCGTAATTCTTATAGGTAAGATGGGATATAATCCTGTGCAGGTATATTCTGTTGATGATAATTCGCCTGCCTATTATGCGGGACTTAAAGAAGGCGACAGAATCATAAGAGTTAATGGTAAAAAGATGAACTTTTATGATGATTATTATCTTTACATGTATGATAAAAAGGGAATTGACCTTAACGTTGAATATATAAGAGACGGTGAAAAATATAAGACAACAATTATTCCGGAGCATATCACGGGTTCGGTATATCAGATGGGTGTCCAGATTGATGTAAATTCCACTAAGATAGCAGCTGTGGAAAAGGGAACACCTGCGGACAGTGCGGGTATTAAAGCCGGAGATATTATTAAAAGCATTAACGGAACAGCAGTCAGCGAACAGCCGGAAATAACTCCTTTAGTACAACAGTCAGAAGGAAAAGAGATTACAATTACAGTTGAACGTGACGGCAGAAATGTTGAACTTAAACTTACACCTAAAGAAGTACAGCAGGATTACTATGATTATGGTATTTATTTTGCCAATTTGAGAGTTAAATGTTCCCCTGCAGGTACCTTGAAATATGCATTCAAGAATATAGGATACCAGATTAAATCCGTATTTGTAAGTCTTAGATTGCTAGTTACTGGTAAGCTGGGACTTGACGATGTGTCCGGTCCTGTAGGAATTGTATCGTTTATCGGAGAAGTGGTGGATGAGGCTAAATCAGACGGTGCATTCTATGTATTTATTAATCTTCTTAATATGTGCATTATGATAAGTGCCAACCTTGGTGTAATGAATCTATTGCCGTTGCCTGCACTTGACGGCGGTAAACTTGTATTCCTTTTAATTGAAGCAGTAAGAGGAAAGCCTGTACCAAGGGAAAAAGAAGGAATGGTTCACTTTGTTGGAATTATTCTGTTAATGGTATTGATGGTAGTTGTACTTTTTAACGATATATCGAAATTATTCAGATAAGGACAGATTATATGTATAGAGACAATACGAAAGTTATAAAAATAGGCAACAGGGTTATCGGAGGAGGTAATCCCGTACTTATACAATCAATGACCAATACGCCTACAGAAGATGTAAAAAGCACTGTAGACCAGATATTACGCCTTGAAAAAGCAGGATGCGAGATAATCAGATGCACTGTACCGGATGAAGCAGCGGCAAAAGCACTTAAGGAAATCAAAAAAGAAATTCACATTCCTCTCGTTGCGGATATTCATTTTGACTACAAAATGGCTATTCTGGCAATGGAAAACGGTGCCGACAAGATAAGGATTAATCCCGGCAATATAGGAAGTACCGACAGGATTAAAGCGGTTGTAGATTGTGCAAGAGAACGAAACATTCCTATAAGAGTCGGCGTAAACAGCGGATCACTTGAAAAAAATATAATTGAAAAGTATGGCGGACATGTATGTGCTGAAGGTATTGTTGAAAGTGCCATGGATAAGGTAAGAATTATAGAAGAACAGAATTATGATAATATTGTTGTAAGCATAAAATCATCGGATGTTCTTATGTGCGTCAAGGCACATGAACTTATTGCAAAACAATGCAGGTATCCGCTTCATGTGGGAATTACAGAGTCAGGTACCGTATATTCAGGAAATATTAAGTCAGCAATTGGACTTGGCATAATTCTTAATCAAGGTATCGGTGATACAATCAGGGTATCTCTTACAGGAGATCCGGAGGAAGAAATTAAATCAGCAAAGCTCATTCTCAGAACTCTTGGGTTGAGAAAGGGCGGTGTTGAAGTCGTATCATGCCCTACTTGCGGAAGAACTAAAATTAATCTTATAGATCTTGCATCAAAGGTTGAGAATCTTGTAAGCACATATCCGCTAGATATTAAAGTTGCGGTAATGGGATGCGTTGTAAATGGTCCGGGCGAAGCAAGAGAAGCTGACCTGGGAATTGCCGGCGGTATAGGAGAAGGACTTCTCATAAAAAAAGGCGAGGTTATTAAGAAAGTTCCTGAAAATATGCTTTTACAGGCACTTAAGGAAGAACTTGACAAATTAGTATAAGAAAGAGTGGAATAATGATGGACGAAAAAAATTTTTTTGAAGTTTTCCCGTCATTAAAATTAAAAAAAGAACTAAAGACGGCTTTTGATGATGCAATGGTAACACATATATCCATGAATTCATCAAAAACCGTTATTAAGATATATCTGATTTTTAACAGGCTTGTTGGACGGGATATTGTGGCTCAGGTGGAGGATGAGATATCACGTCAGATGAAGCCTTTTTTAGCTACAAAAGTTGTAATCCTTGAAAAATTCCGGTTATCGGAGTTATATACTTCTGAAATTATTTTTAACGATTACAAAGACAGTATTATATACGAACTTGGAAAAAACAATAAGTTATATGAACAGATTTTCAGGGATGCCAGGTGGTCATTTGACGGTGAGGACAATATTAAACTGATAGTTGCAGATAATTTTGTATCACGAAAGAAAACACCTGAGCTTGTTGAAATTCTTACTGAAATGATGGAATGCAGGTTTGGTAAAAATATTACCTATAATGTAGTATATGAGGAACGTGAGGAAAGCAGGCACAGCAGGGAAGCCGAATATAAAGTCCAGCGGATTATTGATGAAATAGCAGCAAGAGGAGCTGCGAAAACAGAAAAAACCGAAGCAGTGCCTGCAGAAACTCCTGCTGAAAAGAATGAAAAAGAGGCAGAAACCAAACAGGATAAAAAAGAATTTAAGAAAGAGTACATACGTCCTGTTAAACATTCCGATAATCCTGATGTTATATACGGAAGAGACTTTAACGATGAGCCGGTAACCCTTGATACGGTAATCCATGAAATGGGTGAAATTACATTCAGGGGACAGATTATTTTTACCGACAAAAAGGAATTAAGAAACGGTAAGATTATTCTTATTTTTGATGTAACCGATTTTACAGATACTATTTCCGTAAAACTTTTTCTCCAGCCTGAACAGCTTTCGGAAGTGGAGGATGAACTAAAAAAAGGTAAATTCATCAAAATAAAAGGTGTAACAACTGTTGATAAATTCTCCGGGGAACTGACAATCGGTTCTGTGGTGGGAATCATTAAAATTGACGATTTCCGTAAAAAAAGAATGGATTATGCAATGGAGAAGAGAGTGGAATTACATCTCCATACAAAGATGAGTGATCTTGACGGCGTATCTGATATAAAAGACATAATCAGACAGGCAATGAGCTGGGGACATAACGCCATTGCAATAACCGACCACGGGGATGTGCAGGCATTTACGGACGCATATCATATGTTAAGAGACTCCGGCAATAAGGATTTTAAGGTTATATACGGTGTAGAGGCGTATATAGTAGATGATTTGAGAAAAATAATTTTTGATTCCAAGGGTCAGAAATTTGATGATACATATGTGGTATTCGATTTGGAAACAACAGGTCTTTCACCTGTTAATGACAGTATCATAGAAATTGGTGCCGTTAAAATACAGAATAAAAAAGTAGTGGACAGGTTCTCAACTTTTGTCAACCCTAAGATACCTATTCCATACAATATTGAACAGCTTACGGGAATTGACGATTCCATGGTTGTGGATGCGGATACCATAGAAAATATCCTTCCTGAATTTCTTAAGTTCTGTGATGGTGCGGTAATGGTTGCCCACAATGCGGAATTTGACGTTACCTTTATCAGGGAAAAGACAAAAACAATTTTAGGAAAGGCCTTTGAATGTACGGTAGTTGATACCGTATCCCTTGCCAGGGCACTTATTCCTAACCTCGGTAAATTTACGTTGGACCATGTGGCAAAAGCACTCAACGTATCATTGTTACATCACCATAGAGCTGTTGATGATGCGGAATGTTGTGCGGATATTTTTCTTGCGTTGGTAGCACGTCTTGAAATGCGTAATATTTTTAATCTTGACGAAATCAACGAAATTGAAGAATTTAATATAAATGCGATAAAAAAAGCTAAAACATATCATGCGATTATTCTTGCAGATTCGGAAGTGGGAAGAGTTAATCTTTACAGGCTTATATCCCTGTCACATCTTACCTATTTTAACAGAAGACCACGAATACCTAAGAGTGAAGTTGAAAAATACCGTGACGGTCTGATTCTTGGTTCTGCATGTGAAGCGGGCGAGTTGTATCAGGCAATACTTAACGGAAATACCGAAGAAGAAATAGCAAGATTAGCCAATTATTATGATTATCTTGAAATACAGCCTGTGGGAAACAACAGGTTTATGATAGAATCCCAAAGATTACCTCAGATTAAATCAGAGCAGGATATTATTGATATTAATAAAAAAATAGTGGCTCTTGGAGAAAAGTTTAATAAACCGGTAGTTGCCACCTGCGACGTTCATTTCCTTAATCCTGAAGATGAAGTCTACAGACGAATCATAATGAAGGGACAAGGTTTTGATGATGCGGATAACCAGGCACCGCTGTTTTTGAGGACAACGGAGGAAATGCTTGAAGAATTCAAATATCTTGGTGAAGATAAGGCATACGAAGTAGTAGTTACCAATACAAGGCTTATAGCTGATTTGTGTGAATACATTGAGCCTGTAAGACCGGATAAATGTCCTCCTGTTATTCCTAACTGTGACCAGACCTTAAGGGATATATGTTATAACAGGGCACATGAGATGTATGGACCTAAACTTCCGGAAATTGTAGAATCAAGACTGGAAAAAGAGCTTAACTCCATTATTTCAAACGGATATTCCGTTATGTATATTATTGCCCAGAAGCTGGTATGGAAATCCAATGAGGATGGTTATCTGGTAGGTTCAAGAGGTTCCGTAGGTTCTTCGTTTGTAGCTACGATGTCAGGCGTTACGGAGGTTAATCCGTTAAGTCCGCATTACTTATGCCCTGAATGTTATTATGTTGATTTTGATTCCGATGAGGTAAGAAAATTTGCGGGCGGTGCTGGCTGTGATATGCCTGATAAGATATGCCCTAAATGCGGTGCAAAGCTTAAAAAAGAAGGATTTGATATTCCGTTTGAGACTTTCCTCGGTTTTAACGGCGATAAAGAGCCGGATATTGACTTGAACTTCTCAGGAGAGTATCAGGCGAAAGCACATGCCTATGTTGAAGTAATTTTCGGAGAAGGACAGACATATAAGGCAGGAACCGTAGGAACACTTGCAGATAAAACGGTATATGGTTATGTGAAAAAGTATTACGAAGAAAAGGGCGAACGTAAAAGAAGTTGTGAAATCAACAGAATTGTAAACGGAGGCGTAGGCGTTAAACGTTCAACGGGACAGCATCCCGGCGGGATTATTGTATTGCCATACGGAGAAGAGATACATTCTTTTACCCCGATACAGCATCCTGCAAATGATATGACAACCAATATCGTTACAACACATTTCGATTACCACAGTATTGACCATAACCTTTTGAAACTTGACATTCTCGGTCATGATGACCCTACAATGATAAGGATGTTACAGGATTTAACCAAACTTGATCCTACACATATACCTCTTGACAGTCCTGAGGTTATGTCACTTTTCCAAAGTACTGAAGCACTAAAAATTAATCCTGAAGATATTGGCGGAACGAAGCTTGGATGTCTTGGCATTCCCGAATTCGGAACAGATTTTGCTATGCAGATGTTAATTGATACTAACCCACAGCATTTTTCCGATCTTGTTAGAATTGCCGGACTTTCCCATGGAACTGATGTATGGCTTGGCAATGCACAGACTCTCATTGAAGAGGGAAAAGCAACCATTTCTACTGCAATTTGTACCAGAGATGATATTATGATATATCTTATCAACATGGGAATTGAAGCGGGAACCTCTTTCAAAATAATGGAATCGGTCAGAAAAGGTAAGGGACTGAAGCCGGAATGGGAAGAACTTATGGTTAATGCAGGAGTGCCTGACTGGTATATCTGGTCATGTAAAAAAATCAAGTACATGTTCCCAAAAGCCCATGCGGCAGCTTATGTTATGATGGCGTGGAGAATAGCATATTGTAAAGTGTTTTATCCTCTGGAATATTATGCTTCATATTTTAGTATAAGAGCTGATGATTTTTCATACAGAATAATGTGTTTCGGTAAAGATAAACTTGACGAATATATAGAAGATTATAAAAGGCGGAATGATTCACTTACAAACAAGGAGCAGGGACAGTTAAAGGATATGAGAATTGTTCAGGAGATGTATGCAAGAGGCTTTGATTTTATGCCTATTGACCTGTACAAATCCCATTCGAGAAATTTTCAGATAGTGGATGGCAGGCTTCTGCCACCATTTAAATCAATAGACGGACTTGGAGAAACAGCGGCAGACAGTATTTACGAAGCAGCCAAATGTGGAAAATTCCTGTCTGTAGAGGATTTTATCGATAAAGCAAAAGTTCCTAAAACAAGTGCGGCAGTAATGGTGGAACTTGGTATTCTGAAGGGAATGTCGGCTAACAACCAGCTTTCATTGTTTGATTATATGTAACACTAAAAAAGGATTCCAAAATGAATTGGAATCCTTTTTTTCATTAGGAGTATTTTATAAAAGTTAAGAATTAAGCGACGTGATATTTCTTAATCGCTGCATCAATTGCCTTAATAATATTATCAAGATAAGGTTTGTCAACGGATATTTTGACTTTACTTCTTGGAATTTCAATATTAACCGCTGCACCTACAAGACCTTTACTTCCTGAAACACTCTTTGTCTTATCATACGGATAAGATACGGTACCTTGTGTAGTTGTAACAATAATTCGCTTCTGTGTAATACCACATCCGGCAACTCTGTCATCATCACCATCAAGGTTCAATACACCACCAAATACAAATTCATAAGCTTCGTTATCAAAAAGTTTAGTTGCCAACTGCCCCCAATAGTTAGCATATTTTTTGATGAATTTATCCGAATACCCTGTCTTTGCTTTAGCAATGGATTCAATTTCATCTGTTGTTCGTGCTGTCTCAACAATCTCAGGTTCTTCAACAACTTCCGGCTCAGCAACAGGAGTAGTATTAACAACTTCCGGCTCAGCAGCAGGAGCAGTATTAACAACTTCCGGCTCAGCAGCAGGAGCAGTATTAACAACTTCCGGTTCAGCAACGGGAATAGTATTAACAAATTTCTCAGGTTCTTTAGAATTATTAACTTCTTCAACCTTGGCTGTAGGAAATTCTGTAATTACAGAACCTGCCGGTGTAACAGGAGCCACAGGCTTAACAGGAGTTACAGGAGTTACAGGTGTAACGGGTGTAACAGGAGTTACAGGTGTTACAGGCTTAACAGGAGTAGAAGCTTCCGGTGTAACCGGCGTTGCCTTAGTCTGGGTTGGTGCTACAAATGGTATTGAAGCAGGAGATGGTGTCTGCGTAGCAGCCTCTCTTGCTTTACCTAGAGTATGAAAAAATAATTTAGGAGCTGTAGGAGCAGTAGGAAAAGTACCTGCCGAACTTGCCGGAGCCTGAGTTGGATTTGAAATATAAGATACATTCTGACCACATGCCATACATACACGGGATCCTGTGATTAACTGAGTTCCACATCTTGGGCAAATCATATTAGTAACCTCCTTCAACGATATATATCCTTATTAATTGTATTCTATCACAACATTATTTTTATGGCAATGTTTTTTATTGTCGAAAAACCTCTATTTATGTTATAATTCTTAGAAGTTACCGCGAAAGGAATAAAAAATGTACACACATTCAGAAATAATAAAACGTTTTTATGATATGGCAGATCCCGGATATTGTAAATTTTCCTCATCACTTATACCGGGAAGTAAGCCTCTGATAGGAGTAAGAATTCCTTATTTAAGAGTTTTTGCAAAAGAAATTGTTCAAAATGATTATAAAAGTTTTCTCAATAACGTGGGACATGACTTTTTTGAAGAATATATGTTGGAGGGATTTGTAATATCATATATGAAAATTGATTTTTCCTCGAAACTTGAATTTGTCAAAAAGTTTGTTGATAAAATCGACAATTGGTCCGTAAATGACAGCTTCTGTAATTCACTGAAAGAATTTAAAAATAACAGAAGTGCCGGGTATGAATTTCTTGAGCAGTATTTTAATTCACAAAAAGAATATGAAAACCGTTTTGCAAATATAATGCTGATGTCCTATTATCTTATTCCGGAGTATGTCGACAGGGTTCTCAAAGTATTTTCTGAATTTTCCCACGAAGCATATTATGCAAAAATGGGTGTGGCATGGGCGGTTGCAACAGCTTTTGCCAAATTTCCGGATAAGACTATGGAATTTATGCGTAACTGGAAAACCGACAGCTTAACATATAATATGGCAATCCGTAAGATGTGTGAATCTTACAGAGTCAGCAAAGAAGATAAAATAATTCTAAAAAATATGAAGAGATAGTTGACATTTTGATGTTATTGGAAGATACTTTTAATGTTTGAACGGAGGAATTTTAATGAAAAAAACATGTTATATATTATTGGTTCTGACAGCTGTATTAACACTCTGCGGATGCGGTATCCACAAAATAGATGACCCGGCTACGGCGGAGAAGTTTACGAAAGCAGTGGAAGAACTGGGATTTACCACAGAAAAAGAGACAGTTGATGGCGGAGATGTCGTAACTGCCACATACGGAAAGGAAACAGCTGTAGTATCATATGGACAGTATGATGAGAAGAGTTCTGTTACACAGATGTATGATTATTTTCTTCAGAGTGCTTCAGAGAATGAAGACTATACGGTAGAAGAGGGCGAAGGAAAGAGCTTTGTTGCCATATCGGACGATTATATGTTCAGATGTACAGTCCGTGAAAATACTATTATTGCAGCAACAACAAAGGGCGATGAAGGAAAAAACCTTGTAAATAAAATATTTAGTGAATTAAAATATTAAAAAATGCTTGCATTTTTAAAAACATTGTAGTAATATAATCAAGCACGATGTTTGCGGCTCGTTGGTCAAGCGGTTAAGACGCCGCCCTCTCACGGCGGAAACAGGGGTTCGATTCCCCTACGAGCTATTAAAAAACCCCTTAAAATAGGCATTCTTGATTTATTTTTTTACTAATGGTACAAGTGTGGTACAAATTTTGGAGAAAGGAGAGAGCTGGGAATTCTTTTTCTTATACTTACTATTGAAATTTTATAATTTCGATAGCTTTTTTTTGCTTATTTTTATGATATAATTCCACTTATTTCCCCCCCAATCACCCAATTTTAAAAACAAGAAACCTTACAAATTCAGAATTTATAATGAATCAAAAGGAAACAATAAAACAAAAAGATATGATCACATCATTTTTGGAGGAAGAACGTTGAAATTAGAAGATATTAAAAAAATTAAAGAAACTAAACACCCTGGAATATTTAATTGTATACGATATGAATATTCCAACTATGAAATTTTGGTTTATAAGACTAATGAAGATGTGACAGTAACAATTCATGATAAACAAGATAACATGGGAGTATTAATTCCAAGAGGAAATATTATTAAAATATTAAATAAACCAGATTTTGTTGATTCTTACAGTTACATAGATTTAACATTTATTAATTCGGTGCATGGAGATGATGTTAATGAGTTTATATCTCAAATATCAGAATTCTATCGAAATGAAGGCAATACATTGGACTTGATTAGCGTTAAACTTAATACTATTAATCAGTATGTTCTGAGAGTCACAGAAAACCAAGTAAAATCATTTAGTGCTTATAATAAGCAACAAAGATAAAAATTCACTCTCTGAATTTGCAAAAAATATTGTTTTAGAATTTTTTGCAAAAAGGTCGGGTGCGCCTAAATAGAAAATCTCCTAAAAAACTACTTTAGCTAAAAATAGTTTTTTGTTTTTTTATATGAATGCTACATTTCACATTCTATTTTCGATTGATTAATTTATAAAAAAAGGAG
>OHUA01001013.1_pt1 | contig 11701 bp, 5 predicted proteins | sample 1579051 | NCBI WGS metagenome assembly OHUA01 (sample SAMEA3879559, study PRJEB24766) | human gut metagenome | biome: human-associated habitat; feature: feces | place: USA | collected 1985/1987 | reverse complement strand
ACTTGAACCAAGGACCCTCTGATTAACAGTCAGATGCTCTAACCGACTGAGCTAAGGAAGAATGTTGTTTTTTCTCAAATGCGCTGCAAAAGTAATAGGATATTTTGAAATATGCAATATCTTTGCAAAAAAAATATCGAAGATGGATAAAATAATTGGGTTGGGCAATGCTTTGGTCGATGCGCTGGCAATCATTGAAGATGATAATATTTTGACGGAGATGCAGCTTCCGAAAGGAAGCATGACGCTGATTGATGAAGATAAGTTCTTGAAAATTAGTGAGTATTTCAGCCGGATGGAGACGCATCTGGCTAACGGAGGTTCTGCCGGAAACGCAATTCGGGCAATGGCATGCCTTGGTGCGGGTACGGGATTCATCGGAAAAGTAAGCAATGACTTTTACGGTAACTTTTTCCGGGATAGCCTGCTGGAACGTGGGACAGAGGCGAATTTATTGCTTTCCACTACCCTTCCGTCCGGTGTAGCCTCTACTTTCATTTCTCCTGATGGGGAGCGTACTTTCGGCACTTATTTGGGGGCGGCTTCTACATTGAAGGCGGAAGATCTTTCGCTGGATATGTTCAAAGGATATGCTTACCTATTTATAGAGGGGTATCTGGTGCAAGACCATGATATGATTCTCCGTGCCATTGAGCTGGCTAAAGAGGCCGGCTTACAAGTATGTTTGGACATGGCGAGCTACAATATAGTAGAAGGAGACCTTGAATTTTTCTCTCTGTTGGTCAACAAATATGTGGATATTGTTTTTGCCAATGAGGAAGAGGCAAAGGCCTTTACGGGTAAGGAACCGGAGGAAGCATTGGACATCATTGCCAAAATGTGTAGCATAGCCATTGTAAAGGTGGGTGCCCGTGGTTCTCTGATTCGCAAAGGTACAGAGATGGTGCAGGTACAAGCGGCTCCGGTAGAGAAAGTGGTGGACACTACAGGAGCTGGCGACTATTTTGCGGCAGGTTTCTTGTATGGACTGACGTGTGGCTACTCGCTGGAGAAATGTGGCAAGATAGGCTCCCTTCTCTCCAAAGATGTGATACAAGTGGTGGGTACAGAGCTTCAGGCTGCACAATGGGAAAAAATCAAGGAAGAAATTTTATTAATTAATTAATGTGCTGATGTGCCAATGTGTTAATTGGCTGCGCAATATTTGTTTCGCTATTACGCTGCAGGTTATTAGCACATTGGCACATTGGCATATTAGCACATTATCATAATTATGAGAAGAATTTTAAAGATACGCTGGATGGTTGCCTTGCTGATTGTAGCGGGAGCCGTTTGTTTTTGGGGGTTTAAGAGTGGTGATAGCCGTAGTTTCCAAATAGCAAAGAATCTGGATATATTCAATTCCATTGTGAAAGAGTTGGATATGTTCTACGTGGATACGATTGATCCGAACAAGACTATCCGTGAAGGCATTGATGCCATGCTCTACTCGCTGGACCCCTACACGGAGTATTATCCGGAAGATGACCAAAGCGAATTGGAGCAGATGCTGAAGAATTCCTATGGTGGTATAGGTTCTGTGATTACTTGGAATCCGAAACTGAAACGTTCCATGATATCTGAGCCATACGAGAATATGCCTGCTGCCGATGTAGGCCTGAAAGCCGGAGATATTTTGATGGAAATTGACGGAAAAGACCTTGCCGGAAAGAACAACCAGGAAGTCAGCGAGATGCTTCGCGGACAAGTGGGTACCAGCTTCAAGCTGAAAGTGCAACGTCCCGGTACAGAGAAACCGTTGGATTTCGACATTGTGCGCCGTTCCATCCAATTGCCGTTCATACCTTATTATACGGTGCTGGATAATAATATAGGTTATATCAATCTCAGCACCTTCTCGGGGAATCCTTCCAAGGAGTTCAAGCAGGCTTTTCTGGACTTGAAGAAGCGGGGGATGACTTCGTTGGTGATTGACTTGCGGAACAATGGGGGTGGCTTGCTGGATGAGTCTATAGAGATAGCCAACTTCTTTCTGCCTCGCGGAAAAACACTTGTGACGACAAAGGGTAAGATTAAGCAAGCCAGCAATACCTACAAGACATTGCGTGAACCGTTGGATCTGGAAATTCCTTTGGCTGTTCTGGTCAATGGCGGAACGGCTTCTTCGTCAGAAATCCTTGCGGGCTCTTTGCAGGACCTTGACCGTGCGGTCATTATCGGTAACCGTACTTTCGGTAAGGGATTGGTGCAGACCACCCGTCCGTTACCATACGGTGGTACCATGAAGCTGACGACTTCCAAATATTATATTCCCAGCGGCCGTTGTGTGCAGGCTATCGACTACAAGCACCGGAATGAGGACGGCAGTGTGGGACGTATTCCGGACAGCCTTACTACCGTGTTCCATACGGCTGCCGGACGTGAAGTGCGTGATGGCGGAGGCGTGACTCCGGACATTGCGGTGAAGCAGGAGAAGCTGCCCAACATTCTGTTCTATCTTGTCAATGACAATCTTATTTTCAATTATGCAACGGACTATTGCCTGAAACATCCTACCATCCCTTCAGCAGAGAAGTTTGAAATTACAGATGCCGATTATGCGGACTTCAAGGCGATGGTGAAGAAGGCGGACTTCAAATACGACCAACAGACAGAGAAGATGCTGAAGAACCTGAAGGAGATGGCCGAATTTGAGGGCTATCTGACTGATGCTTCGAAAGAGTTTGAAGCGCTGGAGAAAAAATTGTCGCATAATCTGGACCGTGACCTTGACCATTTCTCCAAGGACATCAAGGGCATGATTGCGGTAGAAATCATCAAGCGTTATTATTTCCAGCGTGGAAGCATTATCCAGCAGTTGAAAGATGATGATGACTTGAAAGAGGCTGTAAAGATACTGACTGCTCCGGCAAAATACAAGGAAATGTTGAGTGCTCCGACAGTGACGTCAATGTCTCTGCAACAAAGAAAGGAGGCAGCCCCGGTTTTTCTGAGTACCGCTACGAGAGCAAATGAGCATGTTTATGATGAAATAGTATAAGGGCATTCTTAAGAGGGTTCTTTTATTTGCTCCTTAATTTATACCGGATAGTCTCTGTATAAGCCTTTTATGCACGGCTATCCGGTTAAGTTGTTTGTAGGGTATTAACTTGTTTTATATTTTTGCAGGTGATAATGAAAATATTGACAAGGTTATGAAACGATTGAATTCTCTGAAAGTATGGCTGTCTGTGGTATTGTTGCTTTGCTTCTCTCTTTCCGGACAAGCCCAGTTCCTGCGCACTTCCTACTTTATGGAAGGAAGTAACCAGCGTATGCAGCTCAATCCGGCCTTGATGCCGGGACGCGGTTATCTGAATATTCCCGTGATAGGTTCGTTGAATGCTACCGTCAACTCCAGTTCCCTGGGGTATAGGGATATTATGGACATTATTGAGAACAGTGATGACAGCGACTATTTCATGAGCAATGACTTTATGAACCGACTGGATGCTACCAATAACTTGAATGTGAATTTGAGTACCGACATTCTGTCTGCCGGGTGGTATAAAGGAAAGAACTTCTGGTCAGTCAATGTGGGGTTGCGTAATGATATCGGTGCCGCCATACCGAAAACCATGTTCCAGTTTATGAATAACATGAGCAGCCGGGAGTTTGGTGACAATATTTCTGACTATTTGGGTATTAACGAAACCATTAATGGACAGAAGCTTGAGATAAATTCCTATGCGGAAGTCGGCCTTGGCTTTGCAAGGAATATCACAGACCGACTGGCTGTAGGTGGTAAGGTGAAGATGCTGCTGGGTATCGGTAACTTAAAGCTGAACATCAACCAGATTCATGTGGAAACTCCTTCTGTCGGCTCTTCAGGAGTGACGAGTAAAGCTTCCATTCAAGTGGATGCAACTTTGGAGAACTCGTCAAAGCTGTTGGAGCTTCCCGAGAATGAGAGTGGCGATTATATCGATGAAATCGATTTTGGCAGTTTCGGTTTTGCCGGATATGGTGGGGCTATTGATTTGGGAGTATCTTACAAGTTACTGGATAAATTGACACTTTCTGCTTCAGTTCTTGATTTGGGTTTTATCAAATGGTCTAAATCGAATACCAGTATAGCGCGAGCCAATGCAGAGCAGACTTATGATCTTCTTGACCCGGCCTCGCAGCAGGAGTTCATGAATATTGTGAACAGCGGCGAGATTCTTAACTATGACATGTTGAAGCTCAAGACGGAGGAGGCTTCTGAGAAGAGCCGTACCCGTGGATTGACTTCTACAATGGTTCTTGGCGCTGAATATGCCTTATTGAATGATTGGCTGGTAGTGGGTGCCTTGTATACCGGTCGTTTTGCCAAACCGAAAACTTTGAATGAGTTGACTTTCTCTGCCTGCATCCGTCCGACGAATGCTTTCAATGTAGCTGCCAGCTATTCCGTACTTCAAGGAGCTGGTAAAACCTTCGGTCTGGCATTGAAGCTGGGTTCCTTCTTTGCAGGAACAGATTATATGTTCTTTGGCAAGAATACGAAGAATGTCAATGCTTACTTGGGGGTTTCTATTCCTTTGGGAAAACAGAAAACGGCTGAAAATTAATAAAGTGAGTTATCAGTTGTCGCGGGTTATCTTTCTATAAAAGAGGATAATCTGCGATTTTGTTTTTACGAAAACGCAAAAAGCTTTATCTTTGCTGGTAAATACCTATAAACAGTACTCATGAGAATTGCAATAACGTTTCTCTTGTTTTTGGTTTTCAGTAGTTTGCTGCAAGCTTCACCCATACCTTTTTCTCCTATAGTGAGGAGCTATTCGGTGTCGGATTATAATGCCGGTATTCAGAATTGGGCCATTGCTCAAGACGAAAGAGGAGTGATGTATTTCGGTAATAACAGTGGGCTGTTGGAATTTGATGGAAGTGCTTGGCGGCTGTATGAATTACCGACAAAAGGAATTGTGCGTGCTATATATATCAGTGAAGATGGAAGAATTTATGTAGGCTCTTACGAAGAATTCGGTTATTTTGTCCGTACTCCTTATGACACTCTTGAATATCATTCATTGAAAAATAAGGTGAAAGATTTTGCGTTTCATAATGACGAAATCTGGGATATTGCTTGCGTTCAAGGAGAAATTGTATTTCAATCATTCGGTTCTCTCTTTTTTTATAATGGAAATTCGGTAGAAGGTATTCGAATGAAGAACCTTCCACTGAATTTGTTCCAGGTTGGAAATACTTTTTATTCTCAAAGAATAAACGGTGGACTTTATGTCTTTGCCGGTAGGGAAATGAAAGAACTTATTCCCAGAAAAGCATTTGGAGATAGTGATGTCCTGGCCGGGCTCCCTTATGATGATGCGGTTTTAATGTTTACCCGTAATCAGGGAGGTTTCCTGTATCGAGATGGGAGGGTAGAAAAATGGGAAACTGAATGTGATGATATATTCAAGAAGCATACCATTAATCGTGCGGTGATGACCAAAGATAGTTGCTACGTTGTTGGCACAATATCCGATGGCATATATGCGTTGGATAAAAAGGGAAAGCTGATTTGGAAGGTCAATACGGATAATAAACTACAGAACAATACTGTTTTGAGATTGTATTGTGATGATGACAACAATATATGGACAGCTTTGGATGAAGGTATTGCCTATATACACAACAATTCTTTAATCTATTATTATGAACCTCCATTTCGTAAAATAGGCATGGTATATGATGTTTTGGTAAGGGAAAATGAAGCTTATATTGCTTCTAATCAAGGACTTTATTGGCTTAGGGATGGAAAGACTGAATTAGTTCCGGGTTTGGAAGAACAAGCGTGGTTCGTCGATGAATGGGGAAAACAGATTTTCTGCGGGCACAACAAGGGAACTTTCCTTATATCAGGACTGAAATCAAAGCTGGCATCTGATGTAAAAGGAGGGATGTGTATGGAAAAAATTGAATTGAAGGAACAATCTTTTTTGTTGGAGGGAGCTTATGCGCTTCTGAATTTATATACGGAGACTGCTTCGGGAGAGTATTGCTTTACTCGGTCCTTACGTGGGTTCAGTCACATGATTCGTCATATAGAAGTGGACCATCAAGGGAATATTTGGGCGAAACATTTAAGGAATGGTTTGTATCGCTTTCGGATTGATTCGGATATGAAGCAGGTAAAGGATGTGCGGAAGTATGAGAGTTTGGGAGAAGTGAAAGGTGGGAGTTTTACTTTGTTCAAAATCAATGGTCGGGTAGTTTTTTCTAATGGGGAATATTTCTATACTTACGAAGATATGACTGATTCGATTGTTCCCTATGAAACAATGAATGAACAATTGATGGAATTGAAGGGAATCAAGACTGTGAGTCATGCGAACGGAGATTACTATTGGTTTGTGGGCGACAGGACTGTGTATTTGGTGAAGTGTGCGATAAATACTTTCAATATCGAACTTCGGATTCCATATTCTTTGTTTGACGGTCTGGCTGTGGAAGAACGAGGAAGCGTGGTTTATGACAAGAGAAATAATCATTCCTATCTTTGCTTGAATAATGCTATTGCCCGTATTGAAACAGATAGTTCCTCGTTATATAAATCTCAGACTAGGCGTTCTTTATGGATTTCAGAGATGCAGGTTACTGAGGAATTCAGTGATAAACGGAAAACATTGGTCGTGCAGTCGGGAGTCAAGGTCGAACATGAGTTTAATACAGTGAGTTTTACATTGTGCTATCCGGTTTATAACGATTATACTTATAAAGTAAGATACCGGTTGGAAGGGTATTCTGATCAGTGGATACCCGATGGACGCAATTTGCAGAAAAAGTATGCCCGTCTTCCTTATGGAAGTTATGTTTTTCGGGCGGAGATATATGATACTGGTAGAGTTTTGGCATCGGTAGAGTTTCCCTTTGAGATTTTGTCTCCGTGGTATTTGTCTTATTGGGCTGTGGGAAGCTACATTCTGATAGGGTTGTGCCTGCTGGCCTTGCTGCAATATATTGTTTATCGTTTTGTGAAGAAAAAGAAGGATCGTGTGATTGAGCAGCAGCGTGTAGCCCATCAGGCAGAGCTTGAACGGCAAGAGAAGAAGATTATCGAGTTGGAAAAGGAACAGCTTGAGGCCGATTTGCGTTTTAAAAGCAAAGAATTGTCCAGCGTGGTAATGATGAATATCGCTCATCAGGAGTTTTTGAATTCATTGAAAGAGGAGATACAGAAGCAAAAGTTGTCGGGACAGCATAGTCGTAAGAATTTGGATAAGCTTCTCGCTTTGGTTAACAATAATATAGTGTCTGATGAAGAGAGCTGGATAATGTTTCAAGCTAATTTTGACCGTATACATGAAAATTTCTTCCGGAATCTGAAACTTCAATATACTGATTTGACTTCAGGAGATTTACGCTTTTGTGCATTGCTCCGCTTGAATATGCCGACAAAGGAGATAGCGAAGTTGCTCAACATTTCTACACGTGGGGTTGATGCTGCGAGATACCGGTTACGTAAGAAATTCAATTTGCTTCCGGAAGAAAGTTTGACTGATTTCCTTATAAATTTTAAATGACTGTTTTACAGTAAAATATTAATGGAGGAAGTACTAATATTGTACTTCCTCTTTTGTTTTTTAGTGATGGGTGTACTTTTGTTGTAGTGCGGGATGTGGAGGTTGTCGCATGCTTTTCTTTTATTTGCAGCAAAATAATATTTCTATAAATTAAAAGCATGAAAGACATGAAGCATTTACTTTTCAAGTTACAATCATTTTTAGTCTTGTTGGTGTTTACTGCCGCTAGTGCGTATGCGCAGAAATCTCCGGTCGATATGAATCGTTTCATCGACGATTTAATGAAGAAGATGACCCTGGAAGAGAAAATAGGTCAGTTGAATCTGCCGGTTACCGGTGAGATTACGACCGGTCAGGCTAAAAGTAGTAATGTGGCCAAACGTATTCGTGCCGGTGAAGTGGGCGGGCTTTTCAATCTGAAAGGCGTGGAACGTATCCGCGATGTACAGAAGCAGGCGGTTGAAGAAAGTCGTTTGGGTATTCCTCTCTTATTTGGTATGGATGTTATTCATGGATATGAAACGGTGTTTCCCATTCCTTTGGGATTGTCGTGTACATGGGATATGAAGGCGGTTGAAGAATCGGCACGTATTGCAGCCATTGAGTCCAGCGCCGACGGTATTTGCTGGACATTCAGTCCGATGGTGGATATTTGCCGTGATGCCCGTTGGGGGCGTGTGTCCGAGGGCAACGGTGAAGACCCGTTTCTGGGAGCAGCCATTGCGCAGGCCATGGTACGTGGTTATCAGGGAAAGGATATGAGCCGTAATGATGAAATCATGGCTTGTGTAAAGCATTTTGCCTTGTATGGTGCCGGTGAGGCAGGACGTGACTATAATACAGTAGATATGAGTCATCAGCGCATGTTCAATGAATACATGTTGCCCTATCAGGCGGCGGTTGATGCCGGTGTGGGCAGTGCGATGGCCTCTTTCAATGAGGTCGATGGCATTCCTGCCACTGGAAACAAGTGGTTGATGACGGATATACTGCGTAAGCAGTGGGGATTTGACGGCTTTGTGGTGACAGACTATACTGGAATTGCTGAGATGACCGACCACGGTATGGGCGATACGCAGACTGTTGCCGCCTTGGCACTGAATGCAGGTGTGGATATGGATATGGTGAGCGATGCATTTGTAGGTACGCTCAAGAAGTCATTGACAGAAGGAAAAGTGACAGAAGAAGCAATTAATGCGGCTTGTCGCCGTATTTTGGAAGCTAAGTACAAGTTGGGCTTGTTCGATAATCCTTATAAATACTGTGATGTGAAGCGTGCCAAGAAGCAAATCTTTACCAAAGAGCATCGTGCTGTTGCGCGTAAGATTGCTTCGGAGAGCTTGGTGTTGTTGAAGAACGAGGGTAATGTGCTTCCGCTGGCCAAAAAAGGCACTATTGCTGTGGTAGGTCCGTTGGCAGACAGCCGCAGTAATATGCCGGGTACTTGGAGTGTGGCTGCTGTATTGAAGAATGCAACTTCTTTGGCTGAAGGTTTGAAGGCGGTAGCAGGCGATAAAGCCGAAATATTGACTGCGAAAGGCTGTAATTTGATGAGTGATGCCGAATATGAGAAACGTGCCACTATGTTCGGACGTTCTTTACACCGTGACAATCGTTCGGACAAGGAGTTGCTGGACGAGGCTCTTGCCGTGGCTGCCAAATCGGATGTTATTGTGGCTGCGCTCGGTGAGTCTTCGGAAATGAGTGGAGAGAGCAGTTGCCGCACGAATCTTGAAATGACCGACACCCAACGCATGCTGTTACAAGAATTATTGAAAACAGGAAAACCAGTGGTACTGGTACTGTTTACCGGTCGTCCGCTGGTACTGAACTGGGAGCAGGCAAACGTGCCGGCCATTCTGAATGTATGGTTTGCGGGCAGTGAGGCAGGTTTTGCCATCGGTGATGTACTGTTTGGTGATGTGAATCCGAGTGGGAAGCTGACTACGACTTTCCCGAAGAGCGTGGGACAGATTCCTTTGTTCTACAACCACAAGAACACGGGCCGCCCTCTTGCCGACGGTGCATGGTTCCAGAAATTCCGCAGCAACTATATAGACATAGACAATGAACCGCTTTATCCTTTTGGTTTCGGCTTGAGCTATACCACATTCTCTTATAGCGACGTGTCTTTGGACAAGACTAGCATGACGGATAAGGGCGAACTGACTGCTACCGTGACTGTGACCAATACGGGCAAGAGAGACGGTGCAGAAGTGGTTCAACTTTATATTCGTGACCTTGTGGGAAGTGTAACCCGTCCGGTGAAAGAGTTGAAAGGCTTTGAAAAGATTTTCCTGAAAGCCGGCGAATCTAAAAAAGTATCTTTCAAGATTACCCCCGAATTGCTGAAGTTCTACAACTACAATCTTGATTTTGTATGCGAGTCCGGTGACTTTGAGGTGATGATTGGCAGAAATAGCCAGGACGTAAAGAAAGCAGCGTTCAAGTTACTCTAACTGATTCTCAAGACGGCAATATGCAGCATTCGAGCCACTGCGTTGAGATGGCATTGTTGCTGCATATTGTCTGCATTTTCACTGCAAACGTTTTGCAGCGCTACTGCAAAGGTGTTGCAGCGTCATTGCAAAAGTGATGCAGTGCCACTGCAAACTATATGCAGTATTCTTGCAGTATTTGCTTGACTTGTGTAAGATAATATGATCTATTGAAAAACATGAAGAAAATATTTTTATTAATATTGTGTCTGTCCACCATGTACCCGGTTGTCAATGCTGGGCGGGTGGTTCAGAGTTTTAATGACGGCTGGTATTATGCCGCATGTGATGACAATCGGTTGCAGGAAGTGCAACGCCATGAAGAAGGTTGGCAGCAGGTACATCTGCCGCATACCTGGAATGCGGATGCCTATTCTACCCGTAACTACCGCAGGGCTTCTTCCTGGTATAAGAAAGAGTTCCGTACGGATGCCGCGCAGATGCGGGATAAACAGCTTTACCTGAAATTTGATGGTGTCAATTCTCTGGCAGATGTGTACCTCAACGGCGAGCTGCTCACTACCCACAAAGGAGGTTACTCTGCCTTTACCGTAGACATTACGGATAAAGTAAGGACCGATGCCCCGAATCTGCTGATGGTGCACGTCAATAATCAGAACGACCGGATACCTCCTTTGTCCGGCGACTTCACCATCTTTGGCGGCATCTACCGCAATGTGTGGCTCATCAGTGCTGCAAAGCAGCACATCAGCCTTACCGACTATGCCTCTACGGGCATTTATGTCGATTTGCCTTCCGTGAGTGAGGATAGGGCAGAAATCAGTGTGCGTGGGACTTTGGTGAACCGTGATGTGCGGCGTGCGGTGTTGAAGTTGGACGTCGAGGTGCTGGATACAGATGGGAAGACCGTAGCCCAATCTTTGCGCAGCGTCCGGATAGATGCCGACGGGGCGTTCGCCTTCGAGGAACGGTTACAGTTGGAAAAGCCACAGTTGTGGTCGCCCGATTCCCCTTATCTGTACAGCGTGAAAGTTTCTTTGAAAGATGTGCGTGGCAAGGTGTTGAAAGATGAGACACGTGTCCCTTTGGGGGTCCGCTGGTTCAGCGTGGATGCGCAGGAAGGCTTCAAGTTGAATGGGGAACCCCTGAAACTTATGGGAGCTTGCCGTCATCAGGACCAGATGCCGATGGGCATAGCGCTTTCGGATGAGATGCACCGCAGGGATATGCAGTTGCTGAAAGACATGGGTGTGAACTTTGTCCGTCTGGCACATTACCCACAGGACGATGCCGTGTTGCGTGCTTGCGACGAACTCGGCATGCTGGTATGGGAGGAGATTCCGGTAGTAGATTTGATAGCTTTGGGTGACGAGTTCCGCGCGAATGCCACAAGCGCCTTGCGCGAAATGATTCGCCAGCATTACAACCATCCGTCCGTCATTATGTGGGGGTATATGAACGAGGCTGTTATCCAGCTGCAGTATCGGGTGAAGAAACAACGGCTCAACGGTTTCTACGAGAATACCTTGGCGCTTGCCCGGCATCTGGAGGAAACTCTGAAGAGGGAAGACCCCTACCGTCTGAGTACGATGGCCTACCACGGCAATCAGATTTACAATAAAATCGGTCTCAGCAATATCACCGACATTTCCGGTTGGAACCTTTATCAGGGCTGGTATGAGAACGACTTCAAGTCTTTCGACCGCTTTGTGGACGAAGAGTATCGTAAATACC
>OHUA01001012.1_pt1 | contig 11711 bp, 4 predicted proteins | sample 1579051 | NCBI WGS metagenome assembly OHUA01 (sample SAMEA3879559, study PRJEB24766) | human gut metagenome | biome: human-associated habitat; feature: feces | place: USA | collected 1985/1987 | reverse complement strand
CAGGGGCTGTTCACCACCATTACCAACGTGAACTTTGACCCCGCCGCCGTTGACGCGCTGACCCGCCGGGTGCACGACGCCAGCCCCGGCACCGGCCCGGACTACGATATGCAGGCCCTCTGGCGGGAACCGGATGCCGACCGGCGCAGCCTGAAATGCTTTGTGCTGTTCAGCCTGCGGGGCATGGCCGCCTACAACTACCACGCCCGGGTGCTGGGCCGCATCGACCCGGAGCTGGACCGGTTCTTCTGTACCGCCCTGCAGGCCGTGGGCGACCCCGGCCAGACCACCGACGCCCTGTGGCAGCTGGTGCAGGCCACAGGAGAAGCCAGCTACCGCTGCATGGAGCTGCTGGACGCGGCCAACACCGGCGCGTTTGGCGATCCGGAACCGGTGCAGGTGCCCCTGACCATTGAAAAGGGGCCGTTCATCGTGATTTCCGGCCACGACCTCTACGACGCCAAGTGCCTGTTAGAGCAGACCGAGGGCAAGGGCATCAATGTCTACACCCACTCCGAGATGCTGCCTGCCCACGGCTACCCGGAGCTGAAGCGCCGCTACCCCCACCTCAAGGGCAACTTTGGCACCGCATGGCAGAACCAGCAGCGGGAGTTCGAGGACATCCCCGCGCCCATCCTGTTCACCACCAACTGCATCATGCCCCTGCGCGCCAGCTACGCCGACCGGGTGTTCACCACCTCGGTGGTGGCTTACCCCGGCGTGCCCCACATCGACGAAGGGCGCGACTTTTCCCCGGTGATCGAAAAGGCGCTGGAGCTGGGCGGCTACGCGCAGGACACCCTGCTGCCCGGCCTGAACGGCGGCTCCACGGTGACCACCGGTTTTGCTCGCACCGCCGTGCTGCAGCACGCGGACGAGATCGTGCAGGCGGTGCGGGACGGTAAGCTGCGGCACTTCTTTCTGGTGGGCGGCTGCGACGGCACCCGGCCCAGCCGCCGCTACTACACCGAGTTTGCCCGCCTTACCCCGCCCGACACCATCCTGCTGACCCTGGCCTGCGGCAAGTTCCGCCTGAACGACCTGCCCCTTGGCACCGTGCCGGGCACCGGCCTGCCCCGCATCCTGGACGTGGGCCAGTGCAACGACGCCTACAGCGCCATCCGCATCGCATTGGCGCTGGCCGACGCCTTTGGCTGCGGCGTCAACGACCTGCCCCTCTCGCTGGTGCTGTGCTGGTTTGAGCAGAAGGCCGTGTGCATCCTCATCGCGCTGCTGGCGCTAGGCATCCGGAACATCCGGCTGGGGCCTACCCTGCCCCCGTTCCTCTCGCCGGGGGTGGTGCGCACCCTGCAGGAACGGTACGGCCTCAAGCCCATTGCCACCCCGGAAGCCGACCTGCAGGCCATTCTGGGCGGGTGAGGTTTTGTTTGTATGCCGCGCACAGCTGCGGGGGCTCGCGGCGTTTCGCACAAGAAGCGGCGCAATGTGTGTAGCATATTTGGTGCAGCTGTCACTTGAAGATTTTTCAGGAATCTGTATAATATCAGGTATCGGAACAAAGGCGTTCCGCAGGGGCATCCTATGCCCTTGCGGGGCGCTTTTTTCTTTTTTGCAGGGGATAAAAAGCTGCGGAGGGTGCCGCAGCCCCCCGGTAAGCAAACAAGTAAAAAGGATGGGAAAGACTATGGAAAACTTTACAGAGCAGAAAACCACCCTTGGTCTGTACGACCCACAGTTCGAGCACGATGCCTGCGGTATCGGCGCTGTGGTGGACATCAAAGGACGTAAAAGCCACCAGACGGTGGACGATGCACTGTCCATCGTGGAGCGGCTGGAGCACCGCGCCGGTAAGGATGCCGAGGGTAAGACCGGCGATGGCGTGGGCATCCTGCTGCAGATCAGCCACAAGTTCTTCTCCAAGGTGGCCGAGGAGCTGAACATCCGGCTGGGCAACGAGCGGGAGTACGGCGTGGGTATGTTCTTCTTCCCCCAGAACGAGCACCTGCGGGCACAGGCCATGAAGCTGTTCGAGGTGGTCACCCGCAAGGAGGGGCTGGAGTTTCTGGCATGGCGCGAAGTACCCGTTGACCCCGATGCCGTGGGGCAGAAGGCGCGGGACTGTATGCCCGCCATCTGGCAGTGCTTCATCAAAAAGCCCGCCAAGGTAAGCAAGGGCATTGAGTTTGACCGCCGCCTGTACATCGTGCGCCGTGTGTTCGAGCAGGCCAGCAACGGCACTTATGTGCCCAGCCTGTCCAGCCGCACCATCGTGTACAAGGGTATGTTCCTTGTGCACGACCTGCGCCGCTTCTATGCTGACCTGCAGGACCCGGACTATGAATCCGCCATCGGTATGGTGCACAGCCGCTTTTCTACCAACACCAACCCCAGCTGGATGCGTGCACACCCCAACCGCTTTATCCTGCACAACGGCGAGATCAATACCATCAAGGGCAACACCGACGCCATGCTGGCGCGTGAGGAGAGCATCTCCAGCCCCATTCTGCAGGACGACATGAACAAGATCCTGCCCATCATCAACACCTCCGGCTCGGACTCCGCCATGCTGGATAACGCACTGGAGTTCATGGTGATGAACGGCATGGATCTGCCGCTGGCTGTGATGATCACCATCCCCGAGCCGTGGGAGAACAACAAGAACATCAGCCAGAAAAAGCGGGATTTCTACCAGTATTACGCCACCATGCTGGAGCCGTGGGACGGCCCCGCCGCCATCCTGTTCTCGGACGGCGACGTGATGGGCGCGGTGCTGGACCGCAACGGTCTGCGCCCCAGCCGCTACTACATCACCAAGGACGGCCGCATGATCCTGTCCTCTGAGGTGGGCGTGCTGGAATGCGATCCGGAGAATATTCTGGTCAAGGAACGCCTGCGCCCCGGCAAGATGCTGCTGGTGGATACCGTCAAGGGCGAAGTGGTGGACGACGAGAAGCTGAAGGAGCTTTACGCCAGCCGCGAGCCCTACGGCGAGTGGATCGATCGCAATCTGGTGCAGCTGAGCGGGCTGAAGATCCCCAACGTGAAGGTGGAGAGCTACACCGGCGAACAGCTGACCCGGCTGCAGAAGGTGTTCGGCTACAAGTACGAGGACGTGAACACCATGATCCTTGCCATGGCGCGGGCGGGCGCAGAGCCTTCCGGTGCCATGGGTACCGACACCCCGCTTGCCGTGCTCAGCAGCCAGCATCCCCCGCTGTTCAACTACTTTAAGCAGCGGTTTGCACAGGTGACCAACCCCCCTATTGACGCCATCCGGGAAAAGGTGGTCACTTCCACCAGCGTTTACATCGGTGCCCACGGCAATCTGCTGGAGGATAAGCCCGAGAACTGCAAGGTGCTCAAGGTGCACAACCCCATCCTGACCAACACCGACCTGTTGAAAATCAAGTACATGAACGTGCCGGGCTTCAAGGTTGCTACGGTGTCCATCAACTACTACAAGAACACCAGTCTGGAAAAGGCCATCGACCGGGTATTTCTGGAGGTCGACCGCGCCTACAAGGAGGGCGCAAACATCATCATCCTGTCCGACCGTGACGTGGACGAATACCATGTGACCATCCCCAGCCTGCTGGCGGTGTCGGCAGTGTCCCAGTACCTCATCCGCACCAAAAAGAGCACCGCACTGGCACTGATTTTGGAGAGCGCCGAGCCTCGGGAGGTGCACCACTTTGCCACCCTGCTGGGCTACGGTGCCTGCGCCATCAACCCCTATCTGGCGCACGAGACCATCGGGCAGCTGATCGACGAAGGCCTGCTGGACAAGGACTATTACGCCGCCGTGCAGGACTACGACAACGCTATCCTCAGCGGCATCGTGAAGATCGCCTCCAAGATGGGCATTTCCACCATCCAGAGCTACCAGAGCAGCCAGATCTTTGAGGCTGTGGGCATCTCGAAAGAGGTCATCGACAAATACTTTACCGGCACGGTGAGCCGCGTGGGCGGCATCAGCATGGCAGACATTCAGGCCGATGTGGAAGCGCAGCACAACGCCGCCTTTGACCCGCTGGGGCTGGATATCAACATGGAGCTGTCCGACAGCGGTGCCCACAAGTTCCGCAGCGGCAAGGAAGAGCACCTGTTCAACCCCCAGACCATCCACCTGTTCCAGAAAGCCTGCCGCACCGGCGATTACGACACCTTCAAGCAGTTCACCCAGACGGTGGACAACATGGGTGCCGAGGGCGTGCATCTGCGCAGCCTGCTGGACTTCAACTACGCCGCAGACGGCGGCATCCCGCTGGAGGAGGTAGAGCCGGTCTCCAGCATCGTCAAGCGGTTCAAGGGCGCTGCCATGAGCTACGGCGCACTGAGCAGCGAAGCACACGAGACCATTGCCATCGCCCTGAACCGTCTGGGCGGCCGCAGCAATACCGGCGAGGGCGGCGAGCCCGAGGAGCGCTACCACAGCGAGAGCAATTCCAAGATCAAACAGGTGGCTTCTGCCCGCTTTGGCGTGACCAGCAAGTATCTGGTCAGCGCCGAGGAGATCCAGATCAAGCTGGCACAGGGCGCAAAGCCCGGCGAGGGCGGCAACCTGCCCGGTGCCAAGGTGTATCCGTGGATCGCCAAGACCCGCCACAGCACCACCGGCGTAGGACTCATCTCTCCCCCGCCCCACCACGATATCTATTCCATCGAGGATCTGGCAGAGCTGATCTACGACCTGAAAAACGCCAACCGCAGCGCCAACATCAACGTCAAGCTGGTCAGCGAGGCGGGTGTCGGCACCATTGCCGCCGGTGTTGCCAAGGGCGGCGCACAGGTCATTCTGGTGTCCGGCTATGACGGCGGCACCGGTGCTGCGCCCCGCACCTCCATCAAGCACGCCGGTCTGCCCTGGGAGCTGGGCATCGCCGAGACCCACCAGACCCTGATCCTGAACGGCCTGCGCACCCGCGTGCGCATTGAGAGCGACTCCAAGCTGCTGTCCGGCCGGGATGTGGCCATCAGCTGTATGCTGGGCGCAGAGGAGTTCGGCTTTGCAACAGCTCCGCTGATAACACTCGGCTGTGCAATGATGAGAGTATGTAATCTTGATACTTGCCCATTTGGTGTTGCAACACAGAACCCAGAGCTTAGAAAGAAGTTCCCTGGCAAGCCTGAATATGTAATGAACTTTATGATATTTGTGGCTTCCGAGCTTAGAGAATATATGTCAAAGCTTGGCGTAAGAACAGTTGACGAGCTTGTGGGAAGAATTGACCTTATCAAGCCAAAGGCTGGTATCACAGGCACTGCGGCACAAGTTGACCTTTCTAATATCATCAACTCTGATTACGTTTCAGAAAAGGTAGAATACAACAAGAAATCCAAGTATGACTTCAAGCTTGAAAACACTCTTGATGAAAAGGTACTCATGAAGGAGTTCGAGAAAAATCTTGAGAGTGGTGAGAAGAAGTCTATCACAGTAAATGTCAAGAACACAGACCGTTCATTCGGTACTATCTTCGGCTCAGAGATAACAAGAAAGTATTATAACACACTTGCTGACGATACATACAAGATAGTCTGCAACGGCTCAGGCGGACAGAGCTTCGGCGCATTTATCCCGAACGGCTTGACCCTCGAGCTTGTGGGCGACTCTAACGATTATTTCGGCAAGGGACTTTCAGGCGGTAAGCTCGTTGTTTATCCTCCAAAGGATTCCACTTTCAAAGCCGAGGACAATATCATTATCGGTAACGTTGCACTTTACGGCGCAACAAGCGGTAAGGCGTTCATCGACGGTGTTGCAGGCGAGCGTTTCTGCGTAAGAAACTCAGGCGCAGTGGCAGTTGTCGAGGGCGTTGGCGACCACGGCTGTGAGTATATGACAGGCGGCTGTGTGGTAGTTATCGGCAAGACGGGCAAAAACTTTGCGGCAGGTATGTCGGGCGGTGTAGCTTACGTTCTTGACGAGGACAGACACCTTTACACAAGACTCAACAAGGAAATGGTACTTTTCTCTGAGGTCAAGGAGAAGTACGATATAATTCAGCTCAAAGACCTTATCCAGCAGCACGTTGACGCAACAGGCTCTGAAAAGGGCAAGCGTATTCTTGATAACTTTGAGAAATATCTGCCTAAGTTCAAGAAGATAATCCCTCACGATTACAAGAAGATGATGTCTGCTATAGCTTCAATGGAAGAAAAGGGTATGAGTAGTGATCAGGCGCAGATAGAAGCATTCTATCAGATCATCAACGGCAAGCAGTAAGCCTGCGCACATGAGATATTGTACTTTTAAAATCGAAAGGAGGATATACTTGCTGTGAAAGCAAGTATAGTTGAGATATGGGAAAGCCAACTGGTTTTATGGACTATAAGCGTGAGGACGCAGCAGCGTTCTCCGTTGAGGAACGTATAAAGAATTTTAATGAATTTCACACTCCTCTTTCAAAGGAGGAGCAGCAAAAGCAGGGAGCAAGATGTATGGACTGCGGTGTGCCGTTCTGTCAGGCAGGAATGAAGATAGGCAACGCATTTTCAGGCTGTCCGCTTAACAATCTTATCCCTGAATGGAACGACCTTATATACAAGGGCAACTGGGAGCAGGCATATTACAGACTTCATATGACGAACAATTTTCCTGAGTTCACATCAAGAGTTTGTCCTGCACTTTGCGAAAAAGCCTGCACCTGCGGAGCTAATGGCGACGCTGTTACCACAAAGGCTAACGAATACGGCATTATTGAAAATGCCTATGCCTGCGGATATGCTTCAGCAAGAGTGCCAAAGGTAAGAACAGGAAAGACTATCGCTGTTATAGGCTCTGGCCCGTCAGGTCTTGCTGCCGCTGACCAGCTCAATCAGAGAGGTCACAGTGTAACAGTTTTCGAGCGTGAGGACAGAGTGGGCGGTCTGCTTATGTACGGCATACCGAACATGAAGCTTGAAAAGCAGATAATCGAGCGCAAGATAAACATAATGAAAGAAGAGGGCATCGAGTTCCGCACAGGCGTTAATGTGGGCAAGGATATCACAGCGGCTGAGCTTCTCAAGGACTTCGACAGAGTAATACTTTGTTGTGGTGCTTCAAACCCTAGAGATATCAAAGCCGAGGGCAGAGATGCAAAGGGTATCTATTTTGCAGTGGATTTTCTGAAATCCACAACTAAGGCACTGCTGAACGGCGGTCTTACGGATAAAAACCACATTTCCGCAAAGGGCAAGAACGTCATGGTAATAGGTGGCGGAGATACAGGAAATGACTGCGTTGGTACAAGCGTAAGACATGGCGCCAAGAGCGTTTTGCAGCTTGAAATGATGCCAAAGCTTCCTGACACGAGAGCCGAGAACAACCCATGGCCGCAGTGGCCAATGGTCTGCAAGACAGATTACGGTCAGGAGGAAGCTATCGGTGTGTTCGGTCATGACCCGAGAGTTTATCAGACAACTGTCAAGGAGTTTCTCAAAGACAAAAAGGGCAATCTTAAGGGAGCAGTGCTTGTAAAGCTCTCACCGGAGAAAGACCCTAAGTCAGGCAGAACGATAATGAAGCCTGTTGAGGGCAGCGAATACAAGGTAGAAGCCGAGCTTGTTCTTATTGCGGCAGGCTTTCTGGGATCTGAAAGCTATCTCACAAAGGCTTTTGGCGTTGAGGTAGACGGCAGAACGAATATCGCAACAGCCGACGGCACACATCAGACGAACGTGAAGAACGTCTTTGCTGCAGGCGACGTGCGCAGAGGACAGTCACTTGTAGTATGGGCTATCAGAGAGGGCAGAGATGTTGCCCGTGAGGTGGATAAGAGCCTTATGGAGTATACAAATCTGTAATACGAGATAAAAATATAACACCGTCCGAGAAGTTCGGGCGGTGTTTTTTTGTGTGTAGGGTATCGTACCCATGGGCGGCGACAAAAAATCCGCTACCATAAATGATAGCGGATCTGGGTGCAGGGACACGTCCTGCTTTGTACGATTTATGCGCAAAGTATAGGAGCGGTGTCTTGGTTTGTTACATAAAAAAGCCGTGGCGGGAGATGCCCGTCACGGCGAACATAGTACCTTCCCAGCGTATTGTACCCATGGGCGGCGACAAAAAAATCCGCCACCATAAATGATAGCGGATTTGGGTGCAGGTGCAAGCACCTGCTGGAGCTGCTAACCGGGCTTGAACCGGTGACCTCGTCCTTACCAATTTTCGCAAGTACGTTTCGTATTTTGTCATAACGTTTCATAACTTGCCGTAACTCTCGTAAATTCGTGTTTTTCAGAGACTTTTTATTTCATATCGTGTCATATTATATCATAACGTTATCTATTTTTCAAGCAAAAAGTTGTCTTTTTGTTGCACTTTTTCTAGTCCGTTTTTTTGGACTTCTTCTCAGGGGTGTATTTCAAGATATCCGAAAGGTCACATTCAAGGTAATCACATATTCTTGTCAGAACATCTAAATCAACTCTGCTGATTTTATTATTGCAGTATGCGTTTAACTGTCGGGGCTGCAAGTTGCAAGCTTGACAGATTTTGTATTTAGAAATCTCTTTTTCTAGTCTGTATTCTTCAAGCGTTATTTTTATCTTGCCTGCCATAGTGACCCCCTGCCGAAGTTTCTTCTTATATATTATACACCAACTTGATTTTTTATTATAGTGGTATGTTGGTACATTGTACGAAGATGCCACTATTCTGTTGACATTTGCCGAAAAATGGTGTATTATGATAACTGTAACATTTTAAATTCTTAAAGATGTTGACTGAGCAAAAAAAATAAAAAATTTTTTTCAAAAATCGGGAACCTTTCAGCTTTTCAATCGTCTTATAGACAGAGGGCAGAAAGGAGGCATATGTGAAAGGCAGATTTTTGCACGATGTTCTTTCTCAAATGGCTGATGATTGCAGACTTTCAGACGAAAAACAGCGTATGCTCTGGAACAGAATTTTGAATGACGGGAGAGTTGATAATGGCTCAGACAGAACTTGCACAGTTGGTGCAAAAAGCGAGACAGGGCGACAAGAAGGCTCAGGAAGGCTTGTATCTCGCAACAAATAGTGCCGCATATTTCGTGGCAATGAAGATAACTAAGGACGAGGAAGAAAGCCTTGACATTGTTTCGGACAGCTACATCAAAGCTTTTGCGAGCCTTGATAAGCTAGAGAATGATGAAAAGTTCCCTGCTTGGTTCAATCAGATAGTGGCTAACCGCTGTCGTGACTATCTCAAAAAGGCAAAGCCAATGCACTTGTCAGATATGACAGAGGACGGCGAGGAGTTCGAGATTGAGGACGTTGACGGCGAGATTCCTGACGAGCTGCTTGAAAACAAGGACGTTATCGAATGTGTACGCAGGGTAGTTGAAAGCCTGCCTGAGGAGCAGCGTATGTGTGTGATACTCAGGTATTACGATGAGATGAGTTTGCAGGAAATAGCAGACACGCTTGAAGTTTCTTTGGGTACTGTGAAAAGCAGGCTCAGCAGAGCGAATAAGAAAATGCGTGACGAGATAGAGCGGCTCGAGAAAGAAGAGAACAAGAAGTTCAGATGTATCATTCCGTTCTTCTGGCTCAGAGCTGGTCTTGAGGGTATGGAGAATGAAACTGACGTGCCTAAGGCACTTGACGTTAAAGTATTTGGAAAATCTATTAGAAGAGGGGTATCAAAAATGGCGAGAAACATTATTGTTGCGGCAGCAGCTTTGGCGATAGCAGGAGGGGTATTTCTTACCGCTTGCGGAAATGACGAGGGCAAGAAAGACACAACGAGCAGCCTTGCGGACACAAGTTCGGTATCTTCCGCAGCTGAGGAAAGCAGCTCTGAGGCTGAGGTGAAAGAGCCTAAGGAGTTTGAGTGCGAGCTTGAGGCAGGCAGCGAAATGACCGCAGCTGAACTTGCTGCTAAACTGAGCGATGATAAGATAGACACAGCAGCATTTGTTGACGGTGAGGAAAAGATAGCACTTGACAAGTTGGGCGTACAGAACATTTCACTTAACGTCAAGCTTGCTACTGGTTCGGAAGAGGTTTGGAACATCACAGTAACGGTAGTAGACAGTGAAAAGCCTGAATTTTCGGGTATCAAGGATAAGTATGAAATAACGGAGGGCGGTAAGCTCCCTGATTTCAAGAAAGGGGTATCTGTAAAGGATAACTACGATGAGAGCGTAGAGTTCACAGCGGAGCTTGACGGCAAGGCAAAGAAGTCTGATTACAAGGCTGGTAAATACACTATCACCTACAAGGCTAAGGACAGCAGTGGTAACGAAGTAACCGCCACATCAAAGCTTGTTATTAAGAAAAAGCCAGAGGAAAAGAAGAAGGACGAGAAGGTCGAGGAGACCTCTGACAATAATAACAACTATAACAATGGCGGAGATAACTACAGCAACAACAATGGTGGCAACGAAGGCTCTAGCAACAACAATGGCGGAGGTAGCTCAAATAACAACGGAGGTAACTCCAATAATGGTGGCAACTCCAATAACAATGGTGGAGGCTCTAGTAACAACAATGGCGGAGGTAGCTCCAATAATAACGGTGGTTCTGATGGCGGTCACGTTTGGACTTGGCAGGATGAAAACGGAAACTGGCAGAGTGGCACATTTGAGGATGGTAAGACACCGAATGGAAATGAATACGGCACGGGTACTCAGATGTGGGGCGACCCCTTCGGTTTAGGGTACGAGTATCCTTACGTTGTTTACCCTAATGGTGAAATAACAGGATTATAATTTACTTGCGAGTTAGTTATATCTACCTCAGATTAAATGTATCAACAATGAGAGCGATTTCTTTCAAAGAGTTCGCTCTCTTTTCTTTAAAGAGAGGATTTGAAAGTATGATAAGTTACGATAAGAAAACGAGACATCTGATAGTATCATCAGGAGAAGTGGTAACCTTTGATATACAGCTCAGGGGTAGAATAAATGTAGTTAGAGGTGCAGCCGCAACAGGAAAGACGTATATGTGTACTCTGATAAGAACTGGAAGTCACCAACCAGATGTAGTTAATAATAAAAGCCGTGCAGTATTGAGCTACACGGCTATTTTTATTTTGCCTTTTTTTCGGCGGCACATATGAGTTGTAATGCTCATACTTGATTTTGTTGACGGTCTGCTGTGTCTCGCTTGAAATAAGCTCTTTGCAACTCGTGTAAGTCAGCCTACTGTTTCCCACAGACTGCCGAGCCTCTGCATAGGTACATTCGGTTATTTCGGGCTTTTTAATGCCCTTGCTGCACCTGAATATCTGCATACCAGCAGGGTACATTGTCAACCGCAGACCCTTGACTATCGCTTTTGGCAGCTTGTTTCCGTTCTCGTCAGTAGTTTTAACGGTCTTGAGGTCTGAACCTTTAGCGTGGTCTAACATTCGTATATCTTGCACTTCGTCAAATGGTAAATCAGTAAAGTAAGCGGTGAGATATACACCCACGTTATTTACAACTCCTTTAACAGCCTTCGTTTCAGTAAATCCCTGCCGCCAAAGTTGGCATATATCGTTATTGGGTAAGAACGGTGCTTCTTTCTGATACACAAGTATTATATGTGCGTGAAAAGCACCTCTGCCTTGTGGTTCGATTACTGAAATATATTCAGGATATTCTATCTTCTGGTTCTTGCAGTACGTTTTAAATCGTTTATAAAAGTTCGTTAAGTCTCGTGTTAATCTTTTCTCATCAGTCATATTCTCTTGATATGTAAGTGTTAAAAATTTGCATTTTCTAGGACGTGTAATATTTGCATTTATGATATCTCTTAATTTTTGGAATGTGTGTTTTGCACTCTCTTGATTATCTGC
>OHUA01001001.1_pt1 | contig 11819 bp, 10 predicted proteins | sample 1579051 | NCBI WGS metagenome assembly OHUA01 (sample SAMEA3879559, study PRJEB24766) | human gut metagenome | biome: human-associated habitat; feature: feces | place: USA | collected 1985/1987 | reverse complement strand
CACACAAAAAAGAGGCGCACACCGCACTTTACATACGGCGCACGCCACTTTGTATATAGATCATATACTCCCCTAATTTTACTGATGCTATATTTTACAGATGCCAGATGTCTTCGTTGTACTGTGCAATGGTTCTGTCAGATGAGAAGAAGCCTGCCTGGCTCATGTTTACGAGCATTTTTTTCGCCCATGCCATACGGTCTTCGTAATCTGCAAAGATGCGCTCTTTTGCAGCAACATATTCCTCGAAATCCGGTAATGTCATGAACCAGTCTTTGTTTAATAATTCATTGTAGAGACGCTCTAAGTTTTCTCTGCATCCAACTGCCATCATCTCATCGCTTACGATGAAGTCGATTGCACGTTTGATGTTCTCATCATTGTCATAGTAGCTTCTGGAAACATAATCTGCTTTTGCATAGTGCTCGATCACCTGCTCAGATGTCTCACCGAAGATGTAAATGTTATCGTCCCCAACGAACTGATGCATCTCAACGTTTGCACCGTCCATAGTACCGATCGCCACTGCACCGTTTAACATGAATTTCATGTTGGATGTTCCGGATGCCTCTTTGGAAGCAAGGGAAATCTGCTCATGGATATCTGCTGCCGGGATTAATTTCTCAGCTAAAGTAACATTGTAGTTCTCTACCATAACAACCTGTAAGTACGGGCTTACTTCCGGGTCATTTGCAATTAACTGCTGTAAGCAGAGAATTAAATGGATAATGTCTTTTGCAATGATGTAAGCCGGAGCTGCCTTTGCACCGAAAATAACAGTGATCGGACGGGCTGGTTTTTTGCCTGCTTTGATCTCAAAGTATTTGTGGATCACATAGAGTGCGTTCATCTGCTGTCTCTTGTACTCATGTAATCTCTTAATCTGGATATCAAATACTGAGTTCTCATCTAAGTCGATGTTCTGTGTTGCCTTTAAGTAGTTCTTAAGAACAACTTTGTTCTCAGTCTTGATTGCAAGTAATTTATCTAATACTGCATCATCATTTACGAACTGTCCTAATTTTTCCAGTTCCATTGCATCTTTCTTGAATCCTGGTCCAATCAGTTCTTCGATTAAGGATGTCAATCCCTTATCACAGTGTAATAACCAACGACGGAATGTGATACCGTTTGTCTTGTTGTTGAACTTCTCAGGATATAACTTGTAGAAGTTGTTGAGCTCTGTATTCTTTAAAATCTCTGTGTGGAGGTATGCAACACCGTTTACAGAATATCCGAAATGAATATCCATGTGTGCCATGTGTACAAGACCATCCTTGATGATGTATGTGCTCTCATCAGCTACCTTTGCGCGAACCTTGTTGTCAAGCTCACGGATGATTGGCATAAGCTGTGGAACAGCCTTCTCCAAGAAGCTGATTGGCCATTTTTCAAGAGCCTCTGCAAGGATTGTGTGGTTAGTGTATGCACAAACCTTTGATACAATCTCAATAGCCTCATCCATCAGGATGCCCTTCTCCTGAAGGAGACGGATAAGCTCTGGAATAACCATTGATGGATGTGTATCGTTAATCTGAACTGCTGCATAATCAGCAAGGTCATGTAAATTAGAGCCCTTTGCCTCTGCCTCTGCAAGGATAAGTCTTGCTGCGTTTGATACCATGAAATACTGCTGGTATACACGAAGGAGACGTCCTTTATCATCTGAATCATCAGGATATAAGAATAATGTAAGGTTCTTCTTGATATCATCCTTGTCGAAATCAATTGTGTCGCCTACGATTGACTCATCAACTGACTCGATGTCGAATAAGTGAAGCTTTGTTGTACGGTTGTTGTATCCAACTACATCGATATCGTAAAGTCTTGACTGTACTGTGAATCCGCCAAAGCTTACAGGATATGTGATATCTGTCTTTGTAAGCCAGCTCTCCTTTGTAATCCATGGGTTTGGAGTCTCCTTCTGGAGATTGTTCTCAAATACCTGCTTGAATAATCCGTAGTGGTAGTTGAGTCCTACACCGTCTCCGTTGAGCCCGAGTGTTGCGATTGAATCTATAAAGCATGCTGCAAGGCGTCCAAGTCCACCATTTCCAAGTGAAGGCTCAAGCTCGATTTCCTCGATTTCAGCAAGTGACTTTCCGTTTTTCTCAAGAGTCTCTTTAACTTCATCGTAGATACCTAAGTTGATAAGGTTGTTTGATAAAAGCTTTCCGATAAGGAACTCTGCTGAGATGTAGTAGAGCTTTTTCTTTCCTTTGTTTGAAACCTTTTTCTCTGCCTTGTCTTTTACAAGCTCAAGTAATGCGTAGTATACTTCCTCGTCTGTACTAACGCTGATTCCCTTCTGAAGCTTTGTTTCGATTTCCTGCATGATTGCCATTCTGATTTCCTCCCAAATCTGTTATCATGTGTACACGCCAATGTGTCAAATTAACTAATTTTCATTTAGCGTGCTTAACTTCCTTGTGTCATTTGATGAATCAAGTATAATCCATTACACTGCACAATTCTTGCAATATACAGTCGAAAACTTGCACAATCCTATCATTTTTCGGTATTTTTAGTGGCTTTTCAAGAAATAATATGCTAAAATATCATCATGAATATATTAGAATATGAAAATTATCACGAAGCCAAAACACATGTGGAGCTTACGTTCCCATACAATACCTACCTGTGCTCTATTCCTCTTGATTTTTCCGGAGTTCCGCTGCACTGGCATGATGACATGGAGCTTATCTATATAAAGAAGGGCTGCGGTCATATATCTGTGGATTTTAAGGAGTACCATGTCACAGCGCCAAGCCTTGTGCTGATTCTGCCGGGACAGCTTCACTCTATAGACCAATATATGGATGAATCGATGGAGTACGAAAATATCATATTTTCCCTGTCGATGCTGCTTCCCGGAAAGTACGATTACACCAAGGAGGATTTTCTTACACCTCTCTTAGCCGGCAGATTCACAGTTCCGACAGTTTTTACACCGGTGTATCCATACTACGAGGATGTCGTGGCTCCAATAGATGCATGCGATGAGATTTGCAAGACGATGCCGCAGGGCTATCAGCTTTATATAAAGAGCAAGCTCTATGAATTCTTTTTTGTGCTTGATAACCGATGCCGTAATCTGACAAAGCCACTAAAAAGCAAAAAAACTCTTGATAAGATGAAGGTTGTGCTCAAATATGTGGAAAATAATTATGCCGACAAAATCTCCATTGCCGATATCGCTGATGTAGCCGGGTTTTCCGAGTCTCATTTTATGAGGTATTTTAAAGAAACCATGGGCACATCGTTCGTTGACTATTTAAAGGACTACCGCCTGACCATGGCTGCGAGACTTTTGCAAAGCTCAGACAGCTCGGTGCTCTCTATTTCTGGTGAAGTGGGGTTTGAAAGCCTGTCATATTTTAACAGAGCCTTCAAAAAGCACTATGGCATGACACCTCTACAGTACCGCAAGGGCAGTTGACACCACTCTAGGTAGTTGCAATACAATATTTCTTAAATAAACGATGGTAAATAAACATGAAAAAAAATACATACATAAAAATGACTGCCCCATTCCGTGAAAATAACAGGGCAGCCCGAAAGCTTGAATTAATCAATAAAATATGCACTTATTTAGTTTTTATCACATACCCTGTATACGTGCTGTATCTGTGCTTTACAGCCGGTCATATGCTTGCACTCTCAATCATTGCTCCGCTTGTCGGCTTTATTGCAGTATCGGTTTTCAGATATATCGTAAACAGACCACGTCCATACGAAAAATTTGATATGACGCCTGTCATTCCAAAGGATACCCTCGGCAGGTCCTTTCCTAGCAGGCATGTTTTTTCTGCATTTATAATTGCATTTACTGTTTTAATATGCTCACCTGCTGCTTCGCCTTTATGGTTCATCGGAATTTTGCTTGCAGTCCTTGCAGCTATCATTGCCTGTGTCCGTGTGATATCAGGTGTGCATTTTATCAGCGATGTTGTCGGTGCTTTTGTTTTTGCAGTCATTGAAGCATATATAGTGACTGTTTTCTTTTTATAAATAGCTGTTAGTTGTTTCCACCATCAACACTCTTTTTTATGGCATTTCCGGCATCATCTACGGCATCCTTTGCGCCGTCTATTACATCCTTGCCGGCATCACCTGCGCCGTCTATCACATCTTTTCCGGCATCGCCTGCGCCGTCTATCACATCTTTTCCGGCATCGCCTGCTCCGTCTATCACATCCTTGCCGGCATTTCCGGCGCCATCTATGATATCCTTGCCGGCATTCCCGGCATCGTCGGTGGCAGAGCCACCTCTTTGTGTATTTTCAACCATTGAGGTGTCAGCCACATTACTATTGTTTCCACAGGCTGCAAAAGCACTTGCAGCAGCGAGTATCAGGCAAAGTGCCAATAAATATTTCATTTTCTTCATTGTATCAGTCTCCTTTTCGTTTTGGAGATAGTATGGGCAATTTTTCGTAATTTATACATCATTCGTAACTATTCTGAACCACTGAGAACAAAAAAGCTGATGCGTCATGCATGCATGTAAGTGACAGTTTTTCTTGTTCTCAGCTTTTTAACTTAGGTTTCGTGATGAGTGCCGCGATATATGAAAAGATTAGTGCTGCCGACACTCCGACGGCACAAGCCTTAAAACCGCCCTTAAACAGACCTATAAAGCCCTCGCTGTCCACTGCCTCCTTCACACCCTTCCACAGTACATTGCCAAAGCCCAAAAGCGGTACGTTTGCACCGGCGCCTGCCCACTTTGAAAATGGCCCGTATATGCCGACAGCGCCAAGCAGCGCTCCTGTGCACACGAGCATTACCATAATTCTGCCCGGCATGAGCTTTGTTTTTTCCATTAAAATCTGTACGATGGCGCAGATTATACCACCCACGACAAATGCTTTTACATAATCCATTATATCCTTACACCTTTCTTCTATTTTTGAACGTGCAGCCCATCCCAAAAACGGCTCGTTCACCCTATCTCGTTCACCCTATTATATATGTGAAGCCATCAGCTTCAAATTACAGCTTCAAGCACTACACCGTGTGCAATTCCCGGTACTGACTCGCCCTCGTTGAAGCTGACAGGCGAAAGAAGTGCTCCTGTAGGCACAAAAAGTATACGCTTCAATTCACCACTTCTTAGCTTTGGCAGGTAATATGCTGACAAAACGGTTGCCGAGCATGCACAGCCCGAACCACCTGAGCCTGTGTTCTGGTTCGTTGCATCAAACATCTTCATGCCACAGTCCTCGTGATTTTTGCTTATGTCCACGCCTTTTTGCCTGCACAGGTCAATCAGTATCTTCTGCCCGACGCTTCCAAGATCTCCTGTCACTATCCTGTCGTAATAGGAAGCCTTTCTGCCAAAATCACTCAGATGATTTACTATCAGCTCACAGGCCGCAGGGGCCATTGCAGCGCCCATGTTCATGGCGTCCTTTATGCCATAATCCACCACAACTCCTGTTGTGATTCCCTCAATCTGTACCTTCCTTGATATACTATCTGCATTGTCACACACGGCCTGTATCTCATTACCACCTGCTCCACTGCCCACAATAAATGCTGCACTTCCTGTCACTGTCCACGTCGCTGACACCGGTCTTTGATTGGCGTACTGGTTAGGGAAGCGAAACTGCTTTTCGGCACTGCCGAAGTGACTCGATGTCACTGCCACCGCATGCCTTGCATACCCTGCTGCCACAAATGCCGCGGCAAGTGAGAGCGACTCCCCGCATGTGGAACATGCTCCATACACTCCAAACCACGGAATACGGAAGTTTTCCACACCAAAGGTTGTGGCCATAGACTGTCCGAGCAGATCTCCTGCAAATACATAGTCCATGTCGGATGCATCCAGATGTGCTTTTCCAAGGGCCATTGTGAGTGCATCGCGCTGCATGGAGCTTTCCGCCTTTTCCCACGTATTCTGCCCAAACCTGTCATCTTTGCCTACAATATCAAACAGACCACCAAGCGGTCCGTCCGCCTCCTTTGTGCCTACAACCGAACTGCTTTCCAATATAAAAGGAGCCTCCGTAAAACGGAGACTCCACTTTCCCAATTTTTGCTGCATACCGACTCTCCTTACTCTTAATCTCATCAAATCATAGATTTAATTAATGTCAGTATGCACAAACATATAAAATATATTCATTCAGATATAACAGCTCTATTTGCCATCATATGACACAACTGCGTCCACATCATACTTGCTAAGAAGCTTTCTGCCATTAAGACCTGCAAGCTCAATAAGGAAAAGCATCTTCACAACCTCTCCTCCAAGCTCCTCAACAAGCTCTGCTGCTGCCTGCATTGTGCCTCCTGTAGCGATAAGATCATCCACGAGAACCACCTTCTGACCGGGCTTTATTGAGTCCTTGTGCATCTCAATTGTTGCTGTGCCATACTCAAGGTCATATGTCTTTGATACAGTCTCACATGGCAGTTTGCCCGCTTTTCTCACCATGACAAACGGCTTATGAAGCGCATATGCTATCGGCATGCCAAAAACAAAGCCCCTTGATTCTGCTCCTGCTATCACATCAAAATCAAGTCCGTCAAGCCTCTTTATCATCTCGTCAATTGCAAGCTTTAATCCATCTGCATCCTGGATAACACTTGTCACATCACGGAACATGATGCCCTTCTCCGGGAAATCCGGGATAGTTCTGATATAGTCCTTTACTGTTTTCATTGTATGTACCTTCCTTATGTGTATTTAATATGTATTTACATATATATTCGTAATGCATTTGTCCTTTTGTATGCATTACCATTTTACTCTCTTGTGACGCCATATGCAAATCAAAATCACTTCACCTTATGATACCCGTCTATGCACTCCACGACATCCACTATCTCTATCGTGCCGGCATGTGAATCAGCCACAAAGCGTATATCAAATCTGCCGTATCTCATGCCATAGATATAATCCCTGGCCTTGTTGTATGCAGCTCTTGGATCCTGTGCCAGAATATGCTCCACAGTAATGCGGGTGTCTTCATCCATACAGCTTTTGAGTGCCTCATCGCGCCAGATAACATGCACCGTATCCCATCTGTGCTCTGCGGCAAAGCCATCTGATGCCTTAGGATGTGAGTCTGCATATGCCAGATACGGCTTTATATCATAGATTGGTGTGCCGTCAAGCATATCTACACCTGACACATGAATTATGGGGCCCTTGCTGTTTTTGTACTCAACCCTATCAAGCCTTACAGAGGATAGTCCCATGCCGTTTGGGCGAAACGGCGAACGTGTGGCAAAAACACCTCTCTTTTCCCGGCCTCCAAGCCTGGGTGGTGTGACGAGCGGTGTAAATTTCTCCACCCTGTTTTCGGAAAAACCCCATATAATCCACAAATGTGTGAACTCCTCTATTCCACGAAGCGCATCGGGGTTTTGGTATTTTGGTTCAAATACTATCTGCCCTGCTGCCTCAGGCACAAGGCCGCTCTGCCTTGGAATGCCAAATTTCTCTCCAAATCCGGTGTGCATAATCGCAACCGGCTCTATAGTCTTCTCATACATATTTCTATACCAGTATTTTATTCAGTATATCATCCTCCAGCACAAGCTTCTTTGCCGCGTCGCGGTACTCCTTCTCATGCAGATATGTGTGCCTGAACGGCTTCATGGATGGCGCCATATCTATCGCATCCAGAAAATCCTGCTTTCTCATGCCAAGAGTGGCCGCATAGTCGAAAAAGCCTGTCCTTTTTAGCACTGTGCACACCCTTACATATCTGTGGTTCTGCACCACACTCATGATATAGGTTGCTATGCCGACCTGTATGCCATGAAGCTGTGGATGCTCAAGAATTTTGTCAAGCGCATGTGAAATAAGATGCTCGCTGCCGCTGGTCGGCGCACTGCTTCCCGCTATCTCGTTTGCTATGCCGCTCATGGCAAGCGAATCCACAAGCTCCTTTAGGAAAAGCTCATCCTTTATGCTCTCATAAGGTGTACGCACAAAGCTGTTGACCGCCTTTTTAGCAACCATCACGGCAAAGTCATTGACCACGCCTGCACCATGTGCTTCCTCAAAAATCCAGTCATAGAGTGCTGTAATCTTTGACACCATATCCCCGATGCCTGAATATATAAACTTCTCCGGTGCTGTGCGGATGACCTGTGTGTCAACTATGATACCATGCGCAAGCTTTGCAGGAACCGACGTACGCTTGCCGTGCACCAAAAGTGATGCACTGGCGCTAGAAAAACCATCGCTTGAGCTTGAGGTCGGCACACTGATAAATGGCATATTTCTTAGAAAAGCTGCATATTTCCCTGCATCTATTACCTTTCCGCCGCCCACTGACACAACTGCCTTCGCCTTGTTTGGTATATCAAAAGCAAGGGTGATGATATCATCTATCTCAACTGTATCAAGCTCGCTGTACTCAAGCACGGTGATACCGGCATCAGTAAGCGACTTCATTATAGTATCTCCAAACATATCTATGAGACCGTTTCCCATAAAAATGACTACGCTCGTCAGCTCCTCACTCTTTAAATACTCTCCGATTTTGTTTAATGTTCCATTTCCCACCTTGAGGATTGATGGAATGGATATTGCTTTTCCTGTCTGCATTTTCATTCTCCTCTTTTTATTTAATATGCCGGACTATCATTGCTTTGCATCAAAAATTGTCGCACTGTAGCCCTGTTTTTTCTTGCTGTCATACATGGCGGTGTCTGCCCTTCTGTAGAGCTGGTCAAACGTGATACAATCCATTCCGTCATAAAAGCATGCGCCAAGACTGAGCAGTATATGCTTTCCATTCATCTCTGCTATATCAATATGCTCTATGTTTGAAAAAAGCCTGTCAAAAAAAGCTTCTGCCCGCTCTTTATCAAGCATCCCCGGTATAAATACCGCAAACTCATCCCCGCCCAGGCGAAGCACGACATCATCATCACGACATGATTTGCGCAGAGTATCAGCAATTGCTATTATCACCTTGTCACCCACTGCATGTCCATAGGTGTCGTTTATCGACTTAAACTTGTCACAATCCAAAAGACAGAGCAGACCGCACTGTTTGCGGACGAGATACTCTGTTATCTTATTCTCTCCACTTCCGCGGTTGCGTATACCTGTCATGAGATCTGTCTGAGCCAGATACATGAGTCTGTTTTCACGCCGTTTTTCCTCGTCAATATTCTCCACGCAGTAAAGCACATGCCACAGCCTGCCATCTGCATCATAGTCTACAGGAATAAACCTTTCACGGCACCAGCCTGATACATTTCCGATAAACTCGTGCACTATGGTATTTTTTCCACGAAGTCTGTCCTCTACAGTACTGATATCCACAAATTCAAGTGTCTCTTTGCGCTGTGCCTTAGTACAGAACTCGTCCATCACACTGTTTATATGCCCTGGGAAATCCTCATCTATCCTATATTCCCCATCACTTTGCGGTTTTACCCCCAGGAAGTGTACAACCTCATCCAAAGTCTTTACTATATGGTATCTGTGTGTCTGCACATTTACCAGTGCCATGGATATATAGATACTTGAAAGCGATGAATAGCTGCTAAGCATCGCTTCCTTATTCGACTTTGTGAAGGAATTGCGCAGCTTAAGCAATGATATAAGCAAGGTTCCTATCATATCTAGGAATGTGGTCAGTCCGAGAGTATCACTTTCCGGTGGATTATCCACACCAAAAAAGCCCTTTATCTCATCCTTGTAGCGGATTGGACATACCACCAGGTTTTTTACATTTTGTGCCTTTAACAGATTATAGGATTCCCTGCGCTCGTCCTTTATCTGCTCTATATCTGTGATAATTACATTCCTGTCCTTGTCAAAGGTCTGATACCACCAGCCTATTATGTCCATATCGACATTCTGTAATTCATGTATCTCCGGCACTATTCCATCCGCACACCACTCATATGTATTTTTGGTGACATGCTTCTCATCACAATCCTCAAATATATATATGCGGTCAGAACCGATATGTTTTCCAAAAAATCTGATAAACTCATTAATCTGCTCATCCGGTGTATCATAGTTGAGTGCAGATCTGAGTGCCTCATTTATAACAAGCTCGTATTTTATAATTGTCTTCATACCTTCTGCATCCTCGTATTGTTACTTGTATATTACTCGTATTATTCAAAACCACCACACACATTCGCAAAACTGCACGATGTCCGCGCTTAACAACATTATACCAAATTTTTTCAAAAATGCACATAAATCATGGTATTCTTACCATTATTTTTTTCTCTTTATTTTCAATCATCGTAAGCACAGGAATGTGCTTCTTTCTGAGTGCACGTATAACCGGATATGTCTCAAATGCGTTTCCTTCCACATACACAGCCTCCGGTCTGTACTTTACAATCTGCTTCACCTGCTCCTTTACATATGCCTTCCACTGCGGCTTCTCCATCAGCACCTCTGCATATGCTGTCTCACTGTCAAGCTCTGTTAATTCAAGCTGCGGAACAGGCATTGCATCAACATGACAGATATGCACGCCCTTTATGCCTCGTGCTTTTGCAACATTCATAAGCAGCTCGTCTGTCTGACTGTCACATGCCTTCGCTGCAGTATCTCCTTTACTGCCATACCATACTATCACAGAGCTGTCTTTATGAAGAGAAAGCGCCTTTTCGCATGCCTTTACAGCTTCATCCTGCTCCTTAACAGTCATGATAAAGCCTCCCTTATGACAGAATATCGCACCGGGAATTCCTGTAGCATTTACCAGCTCCTCACCTTCAAGTCCAAGCCACTCTGCCGGAAAAGAACACTTGTAATTCATCGAATACTCTCTTTTCTGTGGCTGTATACAAAAGCCGCCTCTGTTTGACGGAAAAATAACAAACGCGATATCCGTCTCACTCAGCGCCTTCTGACACGGTATAAACTCAGGAAGCACCAGTATTCTGCTTGCCGGATCGTGCTTTGCAAGCACCTCCTCCACTCTCTTATCGGCTCTCTCATTGCCACGGTATCTCTCAAATTTGTTTTCCAGTATCATGCCTGCCACGCTTACCGCCTGAAAGAAAGCCTCATCGCTGCCACCCTCATAATCCCATGACGGATTGAAATTGCCTATAAGTGTTGCAAGCTCGTTTTTCTCACCTGTATTGTCATTGTTGTCGAGAGGCTGGACAAATGACTCATCGAATTTTACCGCAAGCTCCTCACCTAGAATATCCGCTCCAACAGCCTCCCACAGCAGGCCAAATGCCGCATACGGCACACCGTTTTCCCTGATTCTGCTGTCCTTTTGATGATGGTCAAACTCACCACGCCCTATATCAAAAACTATTCCTGTGAAATCATCAGGCACACTGTTGCCCCTTGTTATGCTGATCTCAGGGTTTATATACAAAAGCAGGGCTGATGAGAACACATCATCTGCGTGAAATTTGCCGCCATGTGTAAAGGCACAGGCATCCTTTTGTTTTATCTGCTCTAGATTGTCATTTCCTAATTCTTTCATATTTCTTGCAGCCTGTTCGAAGCTGATAAAGGAAGAGGCGATGCGTGCATGTACTTGTTCTCCACGTTGAGTTTTAAAACCTATAATGGCTCCTGCATGGTCAGTTGTCTGTTCGGTTGCATTTTCTTGAATATTTCCATTATTTACAGTGGCTTTATAGGTGAAAGGCTTATCGAATTGAATAATAAAATAGTTCTTGAAGTTTTCGGGAACTCCTCCGCTATTGCGGGTGGTATAGCCGATAATCTTGTTTTCCTCCGGAATCACTTTGACATACGAGCCTTTGTCGAAAGCGTCCACTATGATATAAGAATGTTCATTTTCCGGGAAAGTGAAGCGGAAAAGGACAGCGCGTTCCGTCGGGGCCAT
>OHUA01000995.1_pt1 | contig 11871 bp, 8 predicted proteins | sample 1579051 | NCBI WGS metagenome assembly OHUA01 (sample SAMEA3879559, study PRJEB24766) | human gut metagenome | biome: human-associated habitat; feature: feces | place: USA | collected 1985/1987 | reverse complement strand
AAGCCTGATGACCTGCGCACGCATCAGCGTGCTACCACTTTATATGTCACAGGCGTAAGCCTGATGACCTGCGCACGCATCAGCGTGCTACCACTTTATATGTCACAGGCGTAAGCCTGATGACCTGCGCACGCATCAGCGTGCTACCACTTTATATGTCACAGGCGTAAGCCTGATGACCTGCGCACGCATCAGCGTGCTACCACTTTATATGTCACAGGCGCAAGCCTGATGACCTGCGCACGTATCAACGTGCTACCATATTGTATAGGAGAGAGTATGGAACATAATACAGAAGACAGACTCAGAGTAGGTGTGATAACCTCAAGCCATGGTATAAAGGGCGAGGTTAAGGTATATCCAACAACAGATGACAATGATCGTTTCAAGACCCTGGAAAAGTGCTATCTGTCAAATGGCAGAGAGACTTTGGAGGTTAATTGTACATCTTGCAAATTCTTGAAAAATATGGTTATTCTCAAATTTGAAGAATACGATAACATAAATGATATAGAACGTTTTAAGAACTATGATATATTAGTTGACAGGGAGGATGCAGTTCCGCTCATGGATGGAGAATTCTTCATCTGTGACGTCCTAGATGCGGATGTCTACGATCAGAATGATGAGCATATCGGAATACTTGATGATGTGCTTGAGACCCCTGCAAATGATGTGTTTGTTGTGAAGAAGGATGATGGCGGGGAGCTACTTATCCCTGTTGTTTCGGATTTCGTTTATGACGTGGACACTGAGAATAGGAAAGTCAAGGTCAGGACATTTGAGATGGTGGAGGCGGACGATTCGGATCACAAGACAGAGTGATAAGAGTGTGAACTGGCAAAGGCTTAAACCTAAGTTCAAATATCAGGAGTAGATTATGAATTTTTATATTTTGACACTTTTCCCTGAGATGGTTATGAATGGACTGTCTACCAGTATCACGGGAAGAGCTATAGAATCTGGAAAACTTCATATAGAGGCTATAAATATAAGAGATTACACCAAGGACAAGCACAATCATGTGGATGATTATCCGTATGGTGGAGGTGCTGGTATGGTAATGCAGGCACAGCCTGTATATGATGCATATACGGCGCTTGTGGAGAAGATAGGAAGGAAGCCGTGGGTCATATATATGACTCCGCAGGGTAGGACGTTCAATCAGGGGATAGCCCAGGAGCTCTCGGAGAAGGAGGATATAGTTCTTCTCTGCGGACACTATGAGGGCATAGATGAGAGAGTTTTGGAGATGATAGTGGACGATTATATGTCCATTGGTGATTTTGTCCTTACTGGTGGAGAGCTTCCAGCCATGGCTATTGTAGATGCGGTATCCAGACTTGTTCCGGGGGTACTGAACAATGAGGACAGTGCGGAGATAGAGACATTTTACAACAATCTGCTTGAGTATCCGCAGTACACTAGACCACCGGAGTTCATGGACAGGCGAGTTCCGGATGTGCTTCTCTCGGGTAATCATAAGCTCATAAATGAGTGGAGACTGGAGCAGTCCATAGAGAGGACCAAGGCGAACAGACCGGATATGTATGAAAAGTACATAGCCGAGAATCCTCCAAAAGAGAAAAAGAAAAAACAAAAAAAATCCGGCACTGATAACTGAAACGGCGTTTTGATAATACAGACCGGGATATATGGGTTGTCACTTGGGGTTTTAAAGTGGTATACTATGAATGGCAGAATTGAGAAAGAATTTGCACCTGAGTGTGAAAGGCCTTATGTCAATTCTGCCATAACCTTGTGGAACGAGACTACAGGGCATACATAAATACAAGGAAGAACAAGGAGATAAAACATTATGAAACGCAGATTACTTATGACAATGATGGCTATGGTTTTGGTATTTTCACTTGCCGGTTGCGGAAGCAAGAAAGATGAGCCGACAACAGCAGCTAGCACCGAGGCAGAATCGGAGGTAAAGGATGAACTTATTCAGTTTATAGGAACTGATATACCAAAGGTTGAGGCGGATGAGGCAGCTGTCATGAAATCATACAATTCATATTTTGCAGAGGGGGCAACTATAGATACAGATACTCTTCTGAAAGATCTCACAGATAACATCATCCCTAAGTACAAGGCATTTCTTGATTCTGTACAGGCGATAGAACTGAAGACAGATGAGGTAAAGGCACTCAGAGATCAGTATTACGATGCGATGAATACCCAGTATGAGGCTATACAGAAGGTGCAGGCAGCTGTAAAGAACAAGGATAAGGACGTCCAGAACGAGGCAAAGAAGCTTCTGTCATCTGCGCAGAGCAAGTACACAACATACAATGATGCAGTGTATGCCCTTGCACAGAAGGAAAATGTGACATTAAACGGTGAGATCGCGACAACGGCTACCACAGAAGCGGGAAGTACCACAGAGGCAAATACAGAGGCCATAGATCCAAGCGAAGCAATGACTGATGATACAGTGACAACAGAAGCAGCAGAGTAGATTAATAAGACAATATATAATTATAGATAGCATGTGATTGAGTCAGATAATTGACTCAATCACATGCTGTTTTTATGCATCGGGTGGGGACGGAGGTATCTGTCTCCGTTAGAATGGACTAACTGGGTAAAAATGTGGAAATTGTTGATATAGTTCACACTTTATACAAACATGGATGGTATATTATTGAAAAATGAAGAAATTCTATGTGCGGAGGTATATTATGGATACAATAAAGGTACTGATGGTTGATGATGAGAGTAGAATGAGAAAGCTTGTAAAGGACTTCCTTACAAGGGAAGGATATATTGTTTTAGAGGCCGGAGACGGAGAGCAGGCTCTTGATATCTTTATGGAAGATAAGAATATATCACTTGTGATACTTGATGTCATGATGCCTAAGATGGATGGATGGGAGACGCTCAAGGAGATCAGAAAGTTCTCTCAGGTTCCTGTGATCATGCTTACAGCCAAGGCGGATGAGAGAGATGAGCTTCAGGGATTTAATCTTGGGGTTGATGAGTACATAACAAAGCCGTTCAGTCCAAAGATACTTGTTGCCAGGGTGGCAGCGATACTCCGAAGAACCTCAGATGCAGCATCTGAGGAGAGACTCTCAGCTGGCGGGATAGATATGGATCTTTCGGCGCATATTGTCACTATAGACGGCAAGCCAGTGGAGCTCAGCTTCAAGGAATTTGAACTTTTGCAGTATTTCATAGTAAACAGGGGTGTTGCGCTTTCGAGGGAGAAGATACTGAACAACGTATGGAATTACGATTACTATGGTGATGCCAGAACAATAGATACACATGTTAAGAAGCTCAGAAGCAAGATGGGAGCTAAGGGTGATTATATCAAGACTATATGGGGTGTAGGTTATAGATTCGAGGTAGAGTGATGCGCAAATCAAAAATGACATCGATCAAAACAAAAATAACGCTGTTTCTTGCGGCAACCATATTGATCATGGTCGTCATGTCGTGTGCCATAACCATGCTATTTATAAAGAAGTATTTCTATCATGGAATGGAACAGATGCTGGTGGATACATACAATTCCTGCAATGAACTGTTTGGACAGGATGAGGATATAGACAGCAGAGAGCTGGCAAATGATGTGACGAACCAGTCGGGAGCCATGATCTTCATATTTGACAGTGTGAATATGAGAGTGTACACAACGGTGAATGAAGAGGCTGCAGTGTACAACAATCTTTCGTTCATTGCGGACTATTTTAATTACAGTGGCGGTAAGAATCCGGACAATCCGAAGATTAAGAGAAAGCAGATAGAAAAGACCGACAAATACGATATCCAGATAACAAATGACAAGAATACGGGGAACAGTTACTATGATGTGGTGGGATTCCTTGACAATGGATACGTGGTGATAATAAGAAAGCCGATATCCAGCGTTGATTCCACGATCGTGATATCATTGAAGTTCTTCTTCTTTGTATTCTCAGTTGTGGCGATATTTGGATTTATCTTGATATATTTTATAAGCAATGCTGTTGCAAAGCCGATAAAGAATCTGGCGTCCGTTGCAAATCAAATGGCTCAGCTTGATCTTGATGTGAAGGTAGATCACACATCCAACGACGAGATAGGAGAGCTGGCGGACAGCATGAATGAGATGTCATATCAGCTGAAGAACACTCTGACAGAGCTGCAACAGGCAAATGCCAAACTCCAGACAGATATAGATGAGAAGGTTCAGATAGATGAGATGAGGAAGGAGTTCTTATCTCATGTATCACATGAACTCAAGACACCTATAGCACTCATACAGGGATATGCAGAGGGCTTGAAGGACAATGTTATTGAGGATGACGAGAGCAAGGAGTTCTACTGTGACGTTATCCTTGATGAGGCGGGCAAGATGAACAGGCTCGTTAAGCAGCTGCTGAATCTCAATGAGCTAGAATTTGGTATGAACAGGGTTCAGCCCGTTGCATTTGACATCAATGTCCTCATGAGGAATGTAGTCGGTTCATCATCGATTCTGATAGAGCAGAATCATGCTGATGTTGAGCTGCCAGAAGCGTTGAACAAAGAGTGCAATGTGTATGCCGATGAATTTATGATAGAGCAGGTATTTACAAATTACTTCACAAATGCGCTTCATTACTGCAATGATGGCGGCAAGGTCAAGATCTGGACCGCACAGACGGACTATGATGAGCCAAGAAAGGTTGACGACGGAGAGATCACAGGAAACCTCAGAGTGTTTGTATATGACGAGGGACCAAACATACCTACCGATGAGCTTGACAAGGTATTCATCAAGTTCTACAAGGTGGATAAGGCGAGAACGAGAGAGTACGGCGGAAGCGGAATAGGACTCTCGATAGTTGCCGCATCCATGGCGGCTCATAACAAGAACTATGGTGTATACAATGTTGAAGACGGCGTGGTATTCTATTTTGATCTTGATGTCATAAAACAGGATGGGGACGAACCGGGACTGTTACCGGAGAATACCGAAGATAATACGACTGAAAATGTGTCAGAACAATAAATACTTTGCAAGAAGGAAACTTTTAGGCTATAATTCTAGGGGTTTCCTTTTTCTGTTGAATGCTGGCAGCCGCAAATATATTTATAAAATGGGAGAAGATTATGTCATACAGTGCAAAAAACATTGAGGTGTTAAAGGGACTTGAGCCGGTAAGACTGAGACCGGGAATGTACATCGGCAACACAGGGCGAAGCGGACTGAATCACCTCATACAGGAGCTTATAGACAACTCGGTGGATGAGCATCTGGCGGGTTATTGTAATAATATATGGGTTAGCATAAACGAGGATGGTTCAGCAACAGTATCGGATGATGGACGAGGGGTTCCTGTTGATCTTCATGAGCAGGAGGGGATACCTGCTGAGAGAGTTGTATACACTGTGCTGCATGCGGGCGGTAAGTTCAACAGCTCCACCTACAAGATAAGTGGAGGTCTTCATGGTGTAGGTTCTGCCGTTGTAAATGCACTGTCCAACAAGCTTATAGTGGATGTAGCTAGAGATGGTTATCTCTATCACGATACATATGAGAAGGGAATACCGACAACTGAGCTGGTTGACGGAATGCTTCCAAAGACAAAACTCAAGGAAAAGAGAACTGGTACAACTGTGACACTCTATCCTGATGATACGATATTTGAGACGGTGAAGTTCAAAGCGGATGCCATCAAGCAGAGGATCAAGGAGACTGCATACCTGAATCCGAATCTTACGATCACATTCCAGAACAAGAGGGACGGTGAGGAGCCTATAGTATTTCATCAGCCGGGAGGTCTTTCAGCATTTGTTGAGGATATATCACAGGGACTTACACATACATCACCGGTTGTAGCAATATCCGGCGAGAAGGATGGAATCGCTGCTGATATCGTATTTCTGATGACGGACGATGGCGAGGAGAATATCATAGGATTCACCAACAATATCACGAATCCTGAAGGCGGAACCCATGTGACGGGATTCAAGTCGGCATTTGCAAAGCTCATCAACAATTATGCCAGAAATGAGCTTGGAGTTTTGAAGGAGAAGGATTCAAACCTCACAGGTGCAGACATAAGATCGGGAATGCAGGCCATCATATCCGTGAAGCATCCGGATCCTCAGTTCGAAGGACAGACCAAGACAAAGCTTTCAAATACGGACGTGTCAAAGGCTGTGGATGATATCGTGAAAGAGCAGCTCACTGTATATTTTGACAGAAATTATGACGTGCTGAAGGACATAGTGGACAGGGCGGTAGCGCTCTCCAAGAGAAAGGCGCTTGAGAAGTCCAAGATCAATATCAACAAGTTTTCATTTGAGGGAAATGGCAAGCTGGCAAAGCAGGAGTCTTCAGATTCGTCCAAATGTGAGATATTCATAGTCGAGGGAGATTCTGCGGGAGGCTCAGCCAAAACCGCGAGAAACAGAAAGTATCAGGCGATACTGCCACTTAGAGGAAAGATACTCAATGTGGAGAAAAAGCCTGTTGCAAAGGTGCTTGAGAATGCCGAGATCAAGGCACTCATCAATGCGTTTGGCTGTGGTTTCATGCAGGGCTACGGCAATGATTTTGACATAAGCAAGTTGAACTATGACAAGATAATCATCATGACAGATGCCGATGTGGACGGTGCCCACATAGCGACACTTCTGCTGACATTCTTCTATAGATTTTATCCCGACCTTATCAGCGAGGGACATATATACATAGCTATCCCGCCTCTCTACAGAGTTGGCGAGGGCAAGAACATCAAATATCTGTACTCAGATGATGAGCTCGCAAAGTATAGAAAGACGCATACAAGCAAGTTTACGATACAGAGATACAAGGGCCTTGGTGAGATGGACGCAGACCAGCTCTATGAGACGACCATGAATCCGGAGACGAGACTTTTAAAGCAGGTATCAGTGAACAGCCGTATTGAGGCAAATCAGCTCACACAGACGCTCATGGGAACTGAGGTTGCCCCTAGAAGAGAGTACATAGAGACACACAGTGCGGATGCTGTACTCGATATCTAAGCTTATACAGAGTTATATTTGATAAATACTGCACAGTGTGTTTTCACAGTTTGTATGATGAAAGGGATAGATCATGTCGGAAAAGATATTAAACGTAGATTATGAAAGCGAGATGGGACAGTCATATGTGGACTATTCCATGTCGGTTATAACAGAGAGAGCGCTCCCGGATGTAAGGGATGGATTAAAGCCTGTCCAGAGAAGAATACTTTACTCACTGGACGGTCTTGCAGGCTCCGACAAGCCACACAGAAAGTGTGCGAGAATAGTCGGAGATACAATGGGTAAATACCACCCACACGGAGACAGCTCTATATACGAAGGACTTGTAAATATGGCGCAGAATTGGAAGCTGCCGATACCACTTGTTGACCCACACGGCAACTTTGGCGCGGTGGACGGCTCCGGTGCGGCTGCCATGCGATACACTGAGGCGCGTATATCCAAGTACACAGAGGATGTGTGTATGAAGGATCTTCCGTTTTTCAAGGATCAGTTCATACCGAACTTTGACGGAACGGAGACAGAACCGACTTTCCTGCCTTTCCAGGTGCCAAATATCCTGGTGAGCGGTTCAACCGGTATCGCCGTAGGTATGGCAACCAACATCCCGCCGCACAACCTGACGGAAGTTATCAACGGTTGTCTGGCGTATATCGATGATGAAGACATCAGCATTGAAGGGCTGATGGAACACATCCCGGGGCCGGACTTCCCGACGGCGGCAATCATCAACGGTCGTCGCGGTATTGAAGAAGCTTACCGTACCGGTCGCGGCAAGGTATATATCCGCGCCCGTGCTGAAGTGGAAGTTGACGCTAAAACCGGACGTGAAACCATTATCGTCCACGAAATTCCGTATCAGGTAAACAAAGCGCGCCTGATCGAGAAGATTGCGGAACTGGTAAAAGAAAAACGCGTGGAAGGCATCAGCGCGCTGCGTGACGAGTCTGACAAAGACGGTATGCGCATCGTGATTGAAGTGAAACGCGATGCGGTCGGTGAAGTTGTGCTTAACAACCTCTACTCCCAGACCCAGTTGCAGGTTTCTTTCGGTATCAACATGGTGGCATTGCATCATGGTCAGCCGAAGATCATGAACCTGAAAGATATCATCGCGGCGTTTGTTCGTCACCGCCGTGAAGTGGTGACCCGTCGTACTATTTTCGAACTGCGTAAAGCTCGCGATCGTGCTCATATCCTTGAAGCATTAGCCGTGGCGCTGGCGAACATCGACCCGATCATCGAACTGATCCGTCATGCGCCGACGCCTGCAGAAGCGAAAACTGCGCTGGTTGCTAATCCGTGGCAGCTGGGCAACGTTGCCGCCATGCTCGAACGTGCGGGCGATGATGCTGCGCGTCCGGAATGGCTGGAGCCAGAGTTCGGCGTGCGTGATGGTCTGTACTACCTGACCGAACAGCAAGCTCAGGCGATTCTGGATCTGCGTTTGCAGAAACTGACCGGCCTTGAGCATGAAAAACTGCTCGACGAATACAAAGAGCTGCTGGATCAGATTGCGGAACTGTTGCGTATTCTTGGTAGCGCCGATCGTCTGATGGAAGTGATCCGTGAAGAGCTGGAGCTGGTTCGTGAACAGTTCGGTGACAAACGTCGTACTGAAATCACCGCCAACAGCGCAGACATCAACCTGGAAGATCTGATCACCCAGGAAGATGTGGTCGTGACGCTCTCTCACCAGGGCTACGTTAAATATCAGCCGCTTTCTGAATACGAAGCGCAGCGTCGTGGCGGGAAAGGTAAATCTGCCGCACGTATTAAAGAAGAAGACTTTATCGACCGACTGCTGGTGGCGAACACTCACGACCATATTCTGTGCTTCTCCAGCCGTGGCCGCGTCTATTCGATGAAGGTCTACCAGTTACCAGAAGCTACTCGTGGCGCGCGTGGTCGTCCGATCGTCAACCTGCTGCCGCTGGAACAGGACGAACGTATCACCGCGATCCTGCCGGTGACCGAGTTTGAAGAAGGCGTGAAAGTCTTCATGGCGACCGCTAACGGTACCGTGAAGAAAACTGTCCTCACCGAATTCAACCGTCTGCGTACCGCCGGTAAAGTGGCGATCAAACTGGTTGAAGGCGATGAGCTGATCGGCGTTGACCTGACCAGCGGCGAAGACGAAGTAATGCTGTTCTCCGCTGAAGGTAAAGTGGTGCGCTTTAAAGAGTCTTCTGTCCGTGCGATGGGCTGCAACACCACCGGTGTTCGTGGTATTCGTTTAGGCGAAGGCGATAAAGTCGTCTCTCTGATCGTGCCTCGTGGCGATGGCGCAATCCTCACCGCAACGCAGAACGGTTATGGTAAACGTACCGCAGTGGCGGAATACCCGACTAAGTCGCGTGCGACGAAAGGGGTTATCTCCATCAAGGTTACCGAACGTAACGGTTTAGTGGTTGGCGCGGTGCAGGTAGATGACTGCGATCAGATCATGATGATCACCGATGCCGGTACGCTGGTACGTACTCGCGTTTCGGAAATCAGCATCGTGGGCCGTAACACCCAGGGCGTGATCCTCATCCGTACTGCGGAAGATGAAAACGTAGTGGGTCTGCAACGTGTTGCTGAACCGGTTGACGAGGAAGATCTGGATACCATCGACGGCAGTGCCGCGGAAGGGGACGATGAAATCGCTCCGGAAGTGGACGTTGACGACGAGCCAGAAGAAGAATAATTTTACTTCTTCATGCCAAAAGGGAGCTATCTCCCTTGTTTGAATTGAAAAGTCCAGGCTGCAAAGTCTGGGCTTTTGTCGTATTAGGGCGCGGTAAAGTTTTGCTGTGCTCGTAAAAAATGGCTGGCTATACACAAGGAATGTGGCAATGAGTGGTGAAAAAAAGGCGAAAGGCTGGCGGTTCTATGGTCTTGTAGGTTTTGGCGCAATAGCACTGCTTTCCGCTGGCGTCTGGGCGTTGCAATATGCTGGCAGTGGGCCAGAAAAAACGTTGTCGCCGCTGGTGGTGCACAACAATCTGCAAATCGATCTCAATGAGCCGGACCTCTTTCTCGACAGCGACTCTCTGAGCCAGCTTCCCAAAGATCTCCTCACCATTCCGTTTCTCCACGATGTTCTGAGCGAAGATTTCGTTTTCTATTATCAGAATCATGTCGATCGTCTGGGCATTGAAGGCAGCATTCGCCGCATTGTCTATGAACACGATCTCACCCTGAAAGATAAACTCTTTTCGTCACTCTTAGATCAGCCCGCGCAGGCGGCGCTATGGCACGATAAACAAGGCCATCTTTCACATTACATGGTGCTGATCCAGCGCAGTGGTTTAAGCAAACTGCTGGAGCCATTGTTGTTTGCCGCTACCAGCGACAGCCAGTTAAGCAAAACGGAAATCAGTAGTATTAAGCTAAATAGTGAAACCATACCGGTTTATCAGTTGCGCTATAACGGCAATAACGCCCTGATGTTCGCGACTTATCAGGACAAGATGTTGGTGTTTTCCAGTACGGATATGCTGTTTAAAGATGACCAACAGGATACCGAAGCTACGGCGATCGCAAGTGATTTGTTGAGTGGTAAAAAACGCTGGGAAACCCGCTTTGGCCTGGAAGAGCGTGCTGCTGAAAAAACGCCAGTACGCCAGCGCATCGTGGCTAGCGCCAGGTTGCTGGGGTTTGGCTACCAGCGATTAATGCCTTCTTTTGCTGGCGTGCGCTTCGAAATGGGTAACGACGGCTGGCATAGCTTTGTGGCGTTAAATGATGAATCCGCAAGCGTAGATGCCAGTTTCGATTTTACGCCGGTATGGAACAGTATGCCTGCCGGGGCCAGCTTCTGTGTGGCGGTGCCGTATTCGCATGGTATTGCCGAAGAGATGCTTTCGCACATCAGCCAGGAAAACGACAAGCTGAATGGGGCGTTAGACGGTGGCGCCGGGCGGTGCTGGTATGAAGACTCAAAATTACAAACCCCGCTATTTGTTGGTCAATTTGATGGCTCAGCCGAACAGGCACAACTGCCTGGGAAACTGTTTACGCAAAATATTGGTGCGCACGAAAGCAAAGCGCCAGAAGGTGTTTTGCCGGTAAACCAGACTCAGCAGGGCGAAGCGCAAATCTGGCGTCGCGAAGTGAGTTCCCGATACGGCCAGTATCCGAAAGCGCAGGCGGCGCAACCAGATCAATTAATGTCGGATTATTTTTTCCGCGTGTCGCTGGCGATGCAAAACAAGACGATGCTTTTCTCCCTCGATGACACGCTGGTTAATAACGCGCTGCAAACACTGAATAAAACCCGCCCGGCAATGGTGGATGTGATACCCACTGACGGCATCGTTCCGCTCTATATCAATCCACAAGGCGTGGCGAAACTGCTGCGTAACGAAACGCTGACCAGTTTGCCGAAGAATCTCGAACCGGTTTTTTATAACGCCGCACAAACTTTATTAATGCCGAAGCTGGACGCTTTATCTCAACAACCGCGTTATGTCATGAAGCTGGCCCAGATGGAACCCGGTGCCGCCTGGCAGTGGCTACCCATAACCTGGCAGCCGCTATGAGGCACGGACTGCTGGCGCTGATTTGCTGGCTGTGTTGTGTTGTTGCCCATAGCGAAATGCTGAATGTCGAACAGTCGGGGCTGTTTCGCGCCTGGTTTGTGCGCATTGCACAGGAACAGCTCCGCCAGGGGCCAAGTCCGCGCTGGTATCAGCAGGATTGTGCGGGCCTGGTGCGATTTTCGGCGAACGAGGCGCTGAAAATTCACGACAGCAAATGGCTAAAAAGTAACGGTTTATCTAACCAGTATTTGCCGCCAGAGATGACGCTAACACCTGAACAGCGTCAACTGGCGCAAAACTGGAATCAGGGGAATGGGAAAACCGGCCCCTATGTGACCGCGATTAATTT
>OHUA01000993.1_pt1 | contig 11894 bp, 12 predicted proteins | sample 1579051 | NCBI WGS metagenome assembly OHUA01 (sample SAMEA3879559, study PRJEB24766) | human gut metagenome | biome: human-associated habitat; feature: feces | place: USA | collected 1985/1987 | reverse complement strand
GCCGCCGCCCGTACAGCGTGGTGCTGTTTGACGAGATCGAAAAGGCACACCCGGATATCCAGAATATCCTGTTGCAAATTTTGGAGGACGGTCAGCTGACCGATGCCATGGGGCGCAAGGCGGATTTCCGCAACACCATCGTGCTGCTTACTTCCAACTTGGGCGCACGGTTTCTGGCAGGGCAGAACACGCCGCTGGGCTTTGCCGCCGGGGCAGAAGCCGTGTTTGAAAAGCAGTCCGCGCAGGCTGTGGAGGAAGCAAAAAAGTGGTTCCGCCCAGAGCTGCTCGGGCGGCTGGATGAAGTGATCGTGTTCCGTCCGCTGGGGGAGGAAAACCTCTGCGCCATTGCAGAAAAAATGCTCTGCCAGCTGGAGCAGCGCGCCGCCCGCAGCGGCTACCGGCTGCGCCACACCCCGCAGGTAGGAGCGGCACTGGCTGCCCGGGCTCGATCGGCCTACGGCGCGCGGGAGCTGCGCCGTCAGGTGGACAGGGCAGTGGAGCAGGCACTGGCAAACCGCATTGCTGCTGGGACTGCCTGTGTGGGACAGCACTGGACGGCAGACTGTGCCGCCGATGGCAGTATCGTTTTGCGGGAGGATGAGACCGTAACCCTATAAGAAAATAGCGTTTTTTGCTTGCAACCGGCGCGGTTTTCGACTATTATAGAGGAAATAGAGTTACAACAGGGAGGATCCCCGATGCACACGCTGTTTCTTCTCAACCCCGCAGCCGGAAAGGCCGACTGTACCCGCACCCTGCCGCAGCAGATCGCGGCGGCTGCTGCCGGTGCCGGGCTTGCCCCGGAGGACTACACCATTCGTGTTACCACCCACGCAGGCCACGCCCGGGAGTTGTCCCGCGCTGCCGCCGCTGCCGCCCAGAAGGCCGGGGTGGAGCTGCGCATTTTTACCGCCGGCGGTGACGGCACCTTCAACGAGGCGCTCACCGGTGCCCACGGCTTTGATAAGACCGCCGTGGGCTGCCTGCCCTATGGCAGCGGCAACGACTTTCTGCGCACCTACGGTACAAAGGAGGAGTTTCTGGATCTGGACGCCCAGCTGGCAGGCGGGGCAGTGCCCATCGACCTGATGCGCACCAGTCTGGGGCTTTCTGCCACCATCTGCGCCGCCGGTCTGGACGCACAGGTGGCCTATGGCATCCCCAAGTTCCGGCGCATCCCGCTGTGCGGCGGCGAAGCAGCTTATGCACTGTCCATCGTACAACAGTTGTGCGGGCATATCGGCCGCAGGGTGGAGTACGTCATTGACGGCGAGGTGCTGACCGTGGACTGCCTGATGTGCGCGGTGTGCAATGGCCGCGCCTACGGCGGCGGCTTTATGGCAGGGCCGGAGGCACAGCCGGATGACGGCTGGCTTGATGTGTTCATCGTGCGCAAGGTCAGCCGCCGGGTCATTGCAAAGCTGCTGATGCTGTACAAAAACGGCCAGCACTTTCAAAACGGCCAGCTCACCGAGGCCGCAAAGCCTTACTTTATCTATCGCCGCGCAAAATCGGTCAGCCTGCGGGCAGCAGATGGCCGCGGGCCGATCATTGCCACCGTGGACGGCGAGTGTGCTCCCTGCAAGCAGGTGTCGGTACAGGTGCAGCCGCTGGCAGGCCGTGTGCTGCTGCCGCTGCCTGCGTATCAGCGTTTTACCGCGAAAAAGGCAGACGTGAAGTGACTGGAACCGAAGTGATAGCAGAATGATCGTTATCGCAAGCCAAGAAATTAGTGCAACATTCAAACAGCATACCTGCGATATGCAGTGCAACGCTGCTGCTGTTGCATTAAAAAGTTGAATTGCTATAAAATAAGAAGCCGCCAGAGTACCGTGTGATAGATATCACATGATACTCTGACGGCTTCGTTTTTTCATTTTACTGGGTCAGAAAGCTCTTTACGGTCAGCGCCAGACGGTAGAAACCGTACCCATAGGCCAGCTGTGCCGGCCAAGCCCAACTAGCGATCTTTTTGCCGGTGTCCACCACAGGCTGTACATTCAGTTGCTGCATACTGCCCCACGTTGCATTGCGGATATCGGAAAGCAGCATATCGCGGAACCAGTCACCAAACAGATAGTTGAATGCATCCAGCGCTGAGCCACCAGCGATGTAGACCATTTCTTCTTCGCGGAGAAGATCGTAATTGCAGGGGTATTTCATAATTCCACCTCGTGATCGTTGTTTGTTATCGCGATTTTCAAAAAAAGTGCCTATAAAACATCATGCTTGCGATATGCAGTTTGCGGGTGCTGCTTAGGCACTAAAAAAGCAAACTGCTGTAGATACAAATTTTCATTCCAGCCGATCATACAGCCAATGCCCGGCCGAACCGCTGCCATCGCCGCCGCTGTAAGTCTGACGGATAAGTTCCTGCTTGAGTTCTGCTTTTTTATCGGTGTATGTCTTTTTTACTTCCCGCACGATGGCAGTATCCCGACCATTTGCCTTGAGAATAGCCGTCATCTGGCTGCATATATTATTCACTTCGGCATCGCAGTCCTTTTCCATCGCCGTCAGAACATTTGTTTTTCCAAGAACGACCTGTACTTTCAAAATCAGGCTGCGCTGATCTTCTGGGTAAGCAACATACTCCTGATGTGCCTGCCGGATGATCTCCAGCAGCTCCCGTTCATAGCGCTCCTGCTGCTGGTACAGCTGCGCTACCAACGCTTCGATCTGCGCGTCGCATTCGCCCTGCTGTGGGTGAGAAGCAGCAGCGGATGTGCTCTGGCTTTGCGATACAACAGAACTGGAGACCGCAGCCGTGCTGGTATCTGCACTGGAAGCCCCCTCCGGACGGGATGAACTGGCTGCAGCAGATGCTTCGCTTCCGGCAGCGTTTTCTTCCTGTGCGGCGATCTTTTCAAGCAGTTCTTCCACTTCCGAGCTGCTCATGTTCTCGCCGTCTTGGATCAGGGTCTCCACGTCTTCTTTTGCTGTATCTGTCGACGAATTGCTTTCCGGCTCAGAGACCGCACTCTGTGCAGCCGGAGGTTCACTGACGGGCAAAGGCGATGGCTCTGTATGAGCTCTAAAATACAGCAGACCACCTGCCACTACCGCACACGATCCGATCCCACACAACGTTTTTTTCAGTGCTTTCTTCATAAACGCTGCTTCCTTTTTACAAGTTGCCTTACTGCCTTACTTTACACCGGACTTCCGCAGCACTGCACCTACGGTTTTGAACAGGATACGGATATCCAGCCAAGGGGAGACATTCTTTACGTAGTACATCTCCATGGCCTGACGTTCCCCGCTCTGATAGGTTGCATCGTTGCGGGCATACGCCTGCCAGTACCCGGTCAGACCGGGCTTGACGCTCTGAAATGCTGCGGTTTCCGCCGGAGTATAAAATTCAAATTCCCGCTCCATAATGGGCCGCGGCCCCACAAAGCTCATATCGCCTTTCAGGATATTCAGCAGCTGCGGCAGCTCATCCAGACTGGACATCCGCAGCTTGCTGCCGATCCGGGTCACACGGGGATCGTTTTCCAGTTTGAACTCCTGCTGCAGCTCCACCTGCTGCTCCGGGGTCAGAACGATCCTCCGGTCCTGATACATTGTGCGGAATTTGTACATCTGAAATGTTTTTCCACCCTTGCCCACCCGGGTGTGTTTGTAAAAAACCGGTCTGCCGTCTTCTGATAAAATCAAAATGGCGATCACCAGAAAGAGCGGGGACAACACCGCCAGAGCCGCAAGACTTGCCAGAATATCAAAAAGGCGTTTAACTGCCTGATAGACACCTGACCTTTCCGTGCATTTGATCACGACTTTCTCTCCTTTATGCAGTGATCACCACAGTCGATATGGCAACACTTCGTTTTTGTTCAGCAGCACTACAGCTACCAGAGTTTCTGCCGCAAAGGCAGCTGCCACCAACCCGGTCAGGATGCGGCGGCGGTGCGGGTCTGTTTCTGTCTGCAGCGCTTCCGGAATCAGCAGGAACTGCGGGGCTGCATAGTAGTAATTCAACCGTTTCATCAACGGCAGCACCCCGGACAGTGCCAGTGCAAACGTCCCTAACAAGGTCATGTTGTACCAAATAACGTAATAGGAACAGCGCTGCTTTGCTGCATTCCAGTAATGCCCGCAGAACAGCAGAACGCACAGGTTTATGACAAAGAACATCGTCTCAAAGCCGTCTTCACTCCATGCAGAACCCAGATAACGGGCATAATATCCCAGCCCGATCCGCGGCATCAGCCAGGCAGCAGCCGTACCCAAAACACCAGAACAGGCCAGCACGCCTGCTGTCAGCAACAGGGCATAGCGGGGGTTCAGCTCGACCCGGCACAAAAAATAACACGGCAGCAGTACCACCGCTGTAGTGTGGAACAGCATTGCCACCGCCACGCAGGCCAGAAAAGGGAAGAGCCGCTTCTCCCGGATGAACTGTACGGCCACCAGCCCGATGCCAATGGCAATGTACTGCCGGATGATGTTCATGCTGAGGAAATAATTGCTGCTGGCTACATAGAGGTAGATAGCCAGAACCGGAGCAGAACACTGGGTGAATATGGCATAATAAACGCACAAACCTATTATAACAGATGTTGCCGCGATTACAAGACGAAAGTTTCCGCCCAATGCCACAGCAGCTTCCATCAAGACCCGATACCCTGGCTCGCAATTGTCCAGCACACCCAAAAAGAACTGCAGAGCAGACTCTGGACTCTCATACAGCCCCCACCGGGTAAGATCTTCGCGCATCGGCGCAAACAGCTCCTGACACAGCGCATCGCCACCGCCTGCCCGCAGCCACTGCAGAGCCCGGAATTCCGGCAGATAGGTATAAAGGAAATCTGTGCCCACGCCCCACCGCGCCGCACTTACTAATATAAGCGGCAGGGAACAGAGCACAAGTGCTCCCCAGCGCTGTTTGCTGTCAATAGCGTTCAGAGCATCGGTGTTCCGTTTTTCGCACCAGACTGCCAACAGACAGGAGATCAGCGTGGCCGCAATATAAACCAGCATTCTTTACGGTCTCCTATATCGAATTTTACGGCTGAGAAATGCGGTGCCCTTTTTGAGCCAGTGCTGATTTTCCAAAAACACCACGGGCAGTTCCGTATACGCAATATGGTTCGTTTCCATCCAGACGTCCAGCAGCCGCTCGGCCAGAAAACCGTAAACACGACCATTGTACGCATCATAACGGTCCGCATCGATACGCTTTTCGGCTTCTGCCAGCACATCGAACAACCATGTGCAGTATGCATCCAGAATGTCCCTGCGCATGACGAACATATTGAACCGATGCCCGCTGGTGCGCCCCATGACAGCTGCGTAGGCCGGCAGGTAGGCTGCGTATTTTTCTGCAAGGATACTCTGTACAGCATCCAGATCTTCCTTATGATGGGCGTGAATGTACTGGGTATAGGTCGTTTCGATCCAATAATTGCGCTTTTTCGGCAGGATCACAGGGGCTTTTTCCAGTGCAGCATGGATCTCGGTTCCTGATGCGATGCGGTCAAACTTTCTGCCGCCGGGCATTCTGCGGGCAAAATAACGCCGGTAATGCACCAACCCCAGATAATCTGCCTGCAGGTTTTTCCAGCCCCAGTAAAGAGCAGTCAGCTCACAATAGGATCTGTTTTTGTTTGAGATATTCTCTCCGGTGTCGTCTCTCAGCGCGTTTTCCATGCCCGGAATATGTACACCGCCCACCTGAATGGGCGCATAAACTGCATCTTCCGGCAGACAGTACGCTTTGTGCATCGCCACCAACAGCTTGATGTTCTCCATATATCACCCTGCCGTCTTACATCTTCCAGTAGTTGGCCACGGTCTGCCCTAACCGGACACCGCCGTACAGAAAGGTCGCTTTTCGCAGGAGGGACATCTGCCAGAAGTCTTTTGCCCAGTCTACTGTCGGCTGCAGGCTTTTTTGCAGCAGGCAGTTCCACACGGCAGTGCGCATACTGCCCAGAAACTGGTTCTGAAACGTATAAGCGGTCACGCGGTCAAAAACATCCAGCAAGCCGCCGCCGGATACCTCCGGCAACTCGCTCTGTTCCAGTACAAAATACTTGGCAGGATAGTTCATTTTTCCTTTAACCTTTCGTTGTGATTTTGGTGAAGTCATTCTGGGAAAGAGGAGTGCTTTTGATCTACAATATATTTTTGCAATAAGGGTTTTATTTGCTGAAAAATAGTGATCTGTTACAGCACCAATTTCGCCCTGTCCCGCAATATAAGCAAAAGCTCTGGGTTTCAATGGATCCCAGTGCAATCATTTGTGCCCTATTGAATCATCTCATTCTGAAAGACAGAATAAGCCTATACTTGCAATAGTTTACCTCGTTTCCTGTCCTGCTGTCAAGTGTTTGTAGGATCATTGACCTATCTATGCAGACAGAAACGGGAAAATCTGTTTTCTCGGTTGTTCATATACATTGCTCCACGATCAAAAGCGCAATATAAAGACAGCACCATCGTGAGGACAACTTCTTTTTTGAAACAGGCGGTCAGTAAAAAGCGTCGCATCAAGCGGTGTGACATACCACTTTTGCCAAAGGTCTTGATTTCAAAAAATTCTATGGTATATTGAAACTGAAAAGCTCCAAACATGGAGTGGCAGTACAATTTTGGAGACAAAGTGTTTTCGCTTATACAGCGAGGGTGCCTTATGAAAATCAAAGAAAGTCCATCTATCATTCTGGCGTTTCATGGGATGCTTGGCCGCAAGAAGCAGACCGGCCTATTGCTGCTTTTGCTGACACTGGTTTTCTCGTTCCTGACGGCGGCGGTGATCTACTCCGTCAGCTCTGCACAGGTATTGCAGGACACCCGCTGTGAACTATACGGCGCGTGGCAGTACCTGCGTTTGTCGGATACTGCTGCGGATGCCGCACAGGCACAAAACACCTTGCCCGCATCCGCACAGGTCAGCACAGTGATCCAAAACGGAATCGTTCTCGGCGCAGACGATGGCGTGGCGGGCGGGATCGGAACGGTAGACGATACCTTTGCGCAGCTGGGACGTATCGTGCCGATCAGCGGTGATTTCCCCACGCAGCCCGATGAGATCGCCATGACAACGACACTGCTGGATGCGCTGGGCTGCTCCTATGACGTAGGGCAGACGGTCACGCTGAAGGTTGCTGCCAATGATTACGACCCGCTGGCAGGCTCTGGCGCAGTGATGGAAAAAGCCTATACCCTGTGCGGTGTTTTGCCTGCCTATGATGTGTATTGGAATCTGAACGGCAATCTGACCGTCAGCGGCATTGTAGCAGAGCCGCTTGCCATAGACGGGCAAAAGTTCCAGACGTTTTATTACCTGAATGCAGCCGCACCCGTGACCGCTTCGACCGACCCTGCTTTAGTGGCAAACGAGTATGCCTACCCGCAGGAGGATACCGTTTCATCTTCTTTGCGCTTTTTACTGGTCGCAGCGATCATGGTCAGCTTTTTTGCGGTGGCGCAGTATTTCCTGATCGTTCTGCACAAGCGTGTACATACCATCAACACCTTCCTGACGCTGGGGGCTAAGAATCGGGATCTCCGGCTCATGTGCCTGTGGGAAGCGCTTTTTGCCGGGCTTGCAGCAGTTGCTACAGGGTTTGCACTGGGCTGCGGCGCCGCTGCCATCGGTCTGGGGCTGCAAAAGCACCTTTCGTTCTTGGTGATCCCCGCTGCATCTCTTGCGCCGCTGGCGGTGCTGTTTCTGCTCTCCGTACTGCTGGGCGCACTTTTGCCTGCGGTGCTGGTTCGCCCGCAGACCGCAAAACCCAAAGAGAAGCCTGCAAAAAAATTCCGCTTGGCACAGCTGCCGCTTGCACCGCAGATCGGTGTCGGCTGCGCGGTATTGCTGATCGCCGTCAGCTGTCTGTATGTCGGCTGGCGTGTCATGCTGCCGTATGATCTGGATGCACCGTATGCCTGTCTGTCCATCAAGATGAACGGAACCTCCGGGATGCCGTTTTCTCTGAAAGAGGATCTCGCTGCATTGCCCGGTGTGGAAGAGGTTTCCGCTGCAATTGACCTGACCGACACCTATACCATTACTTCAGACAGAATCCAGAACAGCCAAATGCTTGCCGATATCTGGGTCAAGGACAACGGCAATATCCCGAGTGTTTTAATGCACAATGCCTCAAAAGGAACACTAAATACGACAGTCTGTGCTTTGCCGGATGATGAACTACGCCGCATTGCCGCAGATGCCGGCGTTTCGGACGAGGAAATCGAGACGCTGCTGGCAGGGGATTCTGTTTTGACCCTGTGGAGAGATTGCTATTATGACCCCGCTGCGGACGCGTACTATCAGAAGAACACCCAAACGGAGGGCAGCATTCCTGTTGAACCGGTTTTTGCGGCCGGAGACAAGTTGAGCATCCAACACCAGCGTTATACCGGGCAGGATGAAGCCGGGAATGATGTCTACCGGACGTATACCGCCCAGCTGCCCATTGCCGGGGTCGTAAAGTCTGCGAACAACTACACACTGCTGACAACAGACCGGCTCATTTTCAGCGGCACGATTTTTGTCAGTACGGCTCTTTACCATAAAATGTTTGAGAGCGCAGGCAGCTACCATATGGAAAAAGAAGGATACAGCAGCCTGAACGTGAAACTGGCTGCCGACAATAACTTCTCGCTGCGACGTTCCATTGCATCCATTGCCACACGCAGAAATGGGATTCTGAGCGCAGACAACTACGACCTGATCAGCCAGAGCTACACCGAGGGCACACAGAGCGCTTTCCTTGTCGGCATCCTTGCGGTATTCGGGGTCCTTCTGGGGTGTGCGCTGCTGGTGGTTTTGAATCTTTCGGCTTATGAAGTCCAGCAGCAGCGGCTGTCGCTTCTCCTGACGCTGGGCGTTTCCCCGAAAAAACTGGTGCTGTCCTATGCAAAGCTGCTGCTCCCGGTCATCGTTGGGACAACGTTGCTTGTGAATATCGTTGTCTATGCGGCAGTTTCGCGTATCGTTCCGATCCAGAGTATTCTCGACCTGATCCGTATCTATACAAGCGGACGGGTGTTTGAATTCCATAAACCCGTGGGAAGTCAGATCATGGTCAGCATTCTGCTGATGGTGTTCTGGCTGTCCGCAGCGTTGCTGCCGATCTTCTCCTTTATTCGTAAAAAAGCATCCAAGGGGGATATCTTATGAAAGATAAAATTCTGGAAGCAGTGCAGATCTCCAAAACCTACGGGGAAGGAGAAAGCGCGGTTCACGCCCTCAGAAATAGCGACCTGACCCTTGAAAACGGTACATTTGCGTCCATCATCGGTTCCAGCGGCAGCGGAAAATCCACGCTCCTGAAAATTCTGGGAGGACTTTTGCCGCCCACCACCGGTAAGGTTCTGCTGGACGGTCAGGACATTTATGCAATGAATGCGGAGCAGCTGGCACAGGTGCGGCGGCAAAAGATCGGCTTTATTTTTCAGGATTTCCGCCTGTTCCCGGAGTACACGGTGCAGGATAATATTCTGACCCCGTTTTATCTGGACCATAGAGCACCGGACGAGCAGATGCTCCATAAGCTGACCGGGATCTTGGGTATTGCGGGCAAACTGCATTCCCGCCCTGCGCAGCTTTCCGGCGGACAGCAGCAGCGTGTGGCAATCGCCCGTGCACTCATCGCAAAACCCCGCATCGTTTTTGCAGACGAGCCTACCGGAAATCTGGATACGCGGACGGGCGAGGATACGATGCGGCTGCTGATGGAATGCGCTACAGAGTTTGGACAAACGCTTATCGTTGTTACCCACAACCCGGAAATTGCGCAGAAGGCGCAGCAGGTCATTCGGATCGAGGATGGGCAGATTCTGAGAGGAGAACTGCAACATGAAAAAGGGAATTTGGATACGCAATAAAATCATCCCCTACTACTTAAAAGGAGCAAAGTTTGCATTGGCCATGTTGCTAACTGAAAAAACATTGTCGGCACCCCAGATTGCAACGGCCATTTCGGAAAAAGGGATAAAATGTGACCGAAAAGAACTTGGAAAAATGCTGGCAAGTCTGGAGCGGATGGGGGTGATCACCTTAACAGATGGAGCCTATTCGTGTAGCACCAAGAAACTGAAAAACTGTCCGGTTGCATATTCTGAGGATCAGCTGATCGATTTAATTGGCATGACGCAGGGCACCGTAAACGGCAAAGCTTTTTATAGTGCAACACCGCCAATGAGCGTCAGTTCTCGCGGGAATAGCGGGGTATAAGAAAGGGGAATGGATATAGGTTTTGATCAGTGGCGCAAGGTGATGCAAAAATAGCACGGTGCATTTCTGTATCGTGCTAAAAATGGACAAACAAAAACCACGGTGCGTGTGCATCGTGGTTTAATCAAACGGAAGATATTTCTGCGCAAGACGTTTTTGCTCGGATATAAAGCCAAAAGCCGCCGCACCCTGCCCGGAAACTCCGGCAGCAGAATGCGGCGGCGTACTGTTACAAAAAACTTACTTGGAGATCTTCTGGCCGATCCAGATGCAGATGCAGGCACCGATCACCGAGATGGCAAAGGAAGAAAGGCTGCCGGAAGCGTGGATGCCCAGCAGGCCGAACAAAAACTCGCCCACAAAGCTGCCCAGCACACCCATCAGGATGTTGCGGCCAAGGGAAGTTTCCGTGCCCATAAAACGCCCGGCCAGATATCCGGCCAGTGCGCCCACCAGCACGCCCACAAAAAGGGAAGCCAGCACACCTACCAGCGTCAGCAGGCCGGTCAGACAGCCCACCAGTACACACAGCAGGGCAACGATAAGTAAAATGGTAAAGGTGATCATAGATTATACCTCCTTGAAAATCACGGCTCTGCCTGCTGCCCGGCGGCTTCGCGGGCGGTGCGGCAGATGTCTTTCAAACAGCATTTTTCGCATTCCGGCTTGCGGGCATTGCACACCGCACGGCCGTGCATCACAAAGCGGTGGCAAAGGTCGCTGCCTTCCTCCGGCGGGATGATCTTCCACAGGGCCATCTCCACCTTCTGCGGCTCCTTGATGCCGTCCACAAGGCCGATTTTATTGCACAACCGGATGCAGTGGGTGTCGGTAACGATGGCGGGCTTGCCGAACACATCGCCCATGATCAGGTTTGCGCTCTTGCGCCCCACGCCGGGCAGGGCAAGCAATTCGTCAAAGGTGTCAGGCACCCGGCAGTCGTACTTGTCCCGCAGCATCCGCATACAAGCCGAGATGTCCCGCGCCTTGGAGTGTCCCAGCCCGCAGGGCTTGACGATGGCTTCAATGTCCTCCGGTTCGGCGGCAGCCAGCGCCGCCACACTGGGGTATTTTGCAAACAGCTCTTCCACCACAATGTTCACCCGGGCATCCGTGCACTGGGCGGCCAGCCGCACGCTGACTAGCAGCTGCCATGCGTGGTCGTAGTCCAGCGTGCACCCTGCATCTGGGTATTCAGCCTTGAGACGCCGGATGACTTCCAGCGCCAGCGCTTTTTTTGCGGTAAGGTCCTCCGGGGCCTTTTTTCGTACCGGCATGGGACAAACCTCCTTTGAAAGGGAATACTTGAATCATACCATGTTTGACAGGATTTGTAAATGTTTACGGGGCATTATCTGAGAATGATTTTCAGAAAAGCCCTTGTCCTCCTTTTCTAAATGCGTTATACTATATAAAAAGTGCCTTGCGGGTAGGGAAGGAGAAACCACCATGAACGAACCTCTTGCGCAGCGCCTGCGTCCCAAAACGCTGGCGGATGTGTGCGGGCAGCAGCATCTGCTGGCCCCGGGGCGGGTGTTCCGCCGCACCATCGAGAGCGGACGCATTCCCAACATGATCTTTTACGGCCCCTCCGGTACCGGAAAGACCACGGTGGCACGTATCATTGCCGAGAACAGCGGCATGACCCTGCACAAGCTCAACGGCACCTCCTGCGGCACAGGGGATATCAAGGCGGTGCTCAAAGATA
>OHUA01000990.1_pt1 | contig 11951 bp, 6 predicted proteins | sample 1579051 | NCBI WGS metagenome assembly OHUA01 (sample SAMEA3879559, study PRJEB24766) | human gut metagenome | biome: human-associated habitat; feature: feces | place: USA | collected 1985/1987 | reverse complement strand
TGATGGCCAAGCGCGGTCTGGAGCTTGTCGGCATCCACTTCTTCAGCTATCCGTATACCTCCGAGCGGGCCAAGGAAAAGGTGCTCGAGCTCGGCCGCAAGCTGACCGCATGGTGCGGCCGCATGAGCGTCATGGTCGTGCCGTTCACGAAAATTCAGGAGGAGATCCGCGACAAGTGCCACGAGGAGCTGTTCACGCTCATCATGCGCCGCTTTATGATGCGCATTTCGCAGCGCGTGGCCGATCAGGTCAAGGCCAAGGCGCTCGTCACGGGCGAGAACCTCGGTCAGGTCGCGTCTCAGACGATGGAGGCCCTGCGCGTGACCGAGGATGTCGTCGATCTTCCCGTCCTGCGCCCGCTCATCGGCATGGATAAGGAAGAGATCGTCACCCGTGACTACATAATAAATGAAAAGCCTGACGGCATTATAAACATTGTTGACGCCACCAATATAGAGCGAAATCTGTATCTCACTTTACAGCTTCTTGAACTGCGTGTGCCAATGGTGCTTGCCTTAAACATGATGGACGAGGTAAGAGCCAACGGTGGAACGATAGACGTAAAAATGATGAGCGACGCACTTGGCATACCTGTTATACCAGTAAGTGCGGCAAAGGGCGAGGGTATCTCAGACCTTATCGACAAGGCTGTAGAAACCGCCCGAAACAAGACAAAGCCTGTTGTCACAGACTTTTGCTCAGACGATTCCGCTGTGCACAGATGTATACACGCAGTTGTTCATCTCATCATGGATCACGCAAACCGTGCAGGCATACCGCCGAGATTTTGTGCTTCAAAGCTTATTGAGGGTGATAAGAATATCGAGGATCAGCTTGAGCTTAATCAAAACGAGCTGGAGCTTCTCGAACACTGCATAGTGGAAATGGAGGACGAATCAAAGCTTGACAGAAATGCAGCGCTTGCAGATATGCGATACGACTTTATCGAGAAAGTCGTTGCCATAAGCGTTGTGAAATGCCACGAGAGCCGAGAACACAAGCGGAGCGTAAAAATAGACCGCATTTTAACGGGAAAATACACTGCCCTGCCTGTATTTTTCGGAATAATGTTTCTTGTATTTTTCCTCACATTCAATGTTATCGGCTCGACCCTTTCCGATTGGCTTTCCCTTGGAATAGACAAGCTCACCGACCTAGCAGACAAAGGGCTTACAGCCTACGGCATAAACCCTGTTGTACACAGCCTTATAATAGACGGAGTTTTTGCAGGCGTTGGAAGCGTTCTAAGCTTTCTGCCTATAATAGTGACGCTGTTCTTTTTTCTTTCCATACTGGAGGACACGGGCTACATGGCACGAGTGGCATTCGTAATGGACAAGCTTCTTAGAAAGATCGGTCTTTCGGGACGAAGCTTTGTGCCTATGCTCATAGGCTTCGGCTGTTCTGTGCCTGCTATAATGGCGACGAGAACGCTTGTATCAGACCGTGACAGAAAAATGACCATACTTCTTACCCCTTACATGAGCTGTTCGGCAAAGATACCTATTTACGCAGTTTTCTGTGCAGCGTTTTTCAAGAAATATCAGGCGCTTGTGATGATAGGCTTATACATAACAGGCATAGTGCTTGGGATAATAGTTGCACTGATACTGAAAAATACAGCTTTCCGTGGCAAGCCTGTGCCGTTTGTAATGGAGCTTCCAAACTATCGTCTTCCTTCGGCAAAAAGCGTAGGACTTCTTCTTTGGGACAAGGCAAAGGACTTTATACAAAGAGCTTTCACAGTTATATTCTTTGCGACTATCATAATATGGTTTTTGGAGACCTTTGACGCAAAGCTCAACGTTGTAAAAGACTCCTCTGACAGCCTGCTCGCTCTTATCGGTCAGGCTATATCGCCAATATTCAAGCCTTTGGGCTTTGCAGATTGGAGAGTGACCACCTCGCTTATTTCGGGCTTCACTGCAAAAGAGGCGGTAGTAAGCACAATGGCGGTACTGATGAACACAAGCACTGCAAACCTTGGCACTGCTCTTTCGGGAGCATTCTCCACCCTTTCCGCACTGAGCTTTCTCGTATTCACCCTGCTTTACACCCCATGTGTTGCGGCGGTGGCGACCATAAAGAGAGAGCTTGATTCAAGGATACAGACAGTAGGCGTTGTGATAATGCAGTGCATGGTGGCATGGCTTTGCGGCTGTGCGGTATATCAGATAGGAGCGTTATTATGAATACAGCCGACTGGATAGTGGTGATACTTCTGCTTTTATGGGCAGTGGCGGCGGCAATAAGTATGTCAAAGCAAAAGAAAAAAGGTAAATGCTGTGGCTGTTGCTCACACTGTCACAGCAGTTGCGGCAAAAAATAAGGCATAAAAGTAGCGGAGAACTGCAAATAAAATGCGTTCTCCGCCATTTTATTAATATATAAGCAACACTAAGAAAATCAAAAATTTACAATACATCTGGCTTTTTTCGTTAATACACCTGACAAATAAGCAAAAATGTGATATAATATAGCTTAGGGCGAAGTTATCCACCCTGTTTTTTTGAGATATGGTTAGTTTATTCTAACTTTATAAAGAAAACCAGCTTAGAAAGGTCGGTATTATGAAGAAACAATTTTTTAGCAATGAGAAAGACGGTTTTTATGGTACATATTATGAAAACCCAAAGGGTGCAAACTGCGCAATGATAGGTCTGTTCGGCGACGATCCTAATGACTTTATGGCAAAGTGCGGAGCAAAATGGCTTCACAAAAATGGCGTGAACGTTATGTGTATGTCACCTGACGTGAAGAACTACGGCCATGTGAACTTCCCGCTTGAAAGGATAGAGACCGCTATAAAGTGGCTCAAAAGCCATGGAAACAAGAAGATAGGCATAATGGGAATGAGTACGGCAGGAATGGATTCCCTTGTGGCAGCTTCATATTTTCCTGACATAACACTCACTTTCGGTCTTACGCCAAGCGACTTTGTATGGCAGGGCTTTGAGCAGGGCGAAAAAGACGGCTGCAAGGAATGGCCTATCCCTGACGCTTCCACACTTTCATGGCAGGGCAAGCCGCTTGCCTATATGCCGTTCGTTTATGCCCACCCTGAATACTATCACAAAATAGAAGAAGAAACCAAAGGCTCGGGAGATATAACACGAAGCACGCACATTTTTATCGACTCTGAAAAGGCAAGAGAACATACAGAGGAAGAAATGATAAAGGTTGAGAACATCAAGGGCAAGCTTATAATGGTGGGTGCTGATGACGACAGCTTCTGGGAGGCAGGAAAATACGTTCGCCGCATGGATAAGCGCTTGAAAGAACGCCCTCACGAGTGCGATTACGAAGCCCTGACTTACGAGCATGGAACGCACTTTGTGCTTCCTGAGACAATGCTCAGAAAAGCACTTCCTATGGGACTTAAATTCGTAATGAAATTTATTTTCAAGGCTGCAAAGGACTATCCTAAGGAGTGCGAGCAGACAAGAAAGGATATCGACAGACGACTTTCTGCAGCTTTAAAACAGTGGGTAGCTGAATAAAAAAGCCCATAAAATACGCTATTTTGTGTAGGGGTGACCTCTGGTCGCCCCTTGCTCGATATGTTTTACGATAAACAAAGACCGACTTCCAGCGAAAAAAGTTGAAAGTCGGTCTGTTATTTTTTTGCAACAGCATAAATGCTTTCAAAAAGAAGATCTTTGTGAATTTTGTGAGTTTTCTATTGACATTAGAGTGCGGATATGGTAAAATTAACGGTATGTGAATATTTTCTAATAGAAGTCACATATCAAAGCAAAAAGCAATTATTTTATATAGATAGTAGTGGGTCGTCATGACCCTGACGAAGGAGCAAGCTATGTTTACAAGCGATACAGCGAAATATAAAATAATAGGTATCTGCACTTCATGCGTACAATCTGACTATGTGAGAGATATAGTATCTTCCATAAGCCGAAAGGGTGTAAAAGAGGGCTACAAGGTGCTTCTTTTTAACACCTTTTGCGACCTTTATCACAACATTTCCTACAACCATGGTGAAGCAAGCATTTTTGATCTTATAAATTATGACATTCTTGACGTACTTATAATAATGCCCGAGGCAATAAAAAGAGACAGCATTTCCAACGAGATAAGCAAGCGTGCCCATGAACATGGTGTTCCTGTCATATGCGTTGACAGTACAATGGATAATTGCAGCAGTGTGACATTCAATTACTCTGACGTTTTTGAAAAGATAGTTCGCCATGTGATCGAATTTCACGGCTGCAGAAGAGTTAATTTCATTGCTGGCGTAAAGGGCAATGCTTTCTCAGAAGAGCGTATAGAAGCTTACAAGAAGGTGCTTGCGGAAAACGGCATAGAATTTGAGCCTGAGCGTCTTGGCTATGGTGACTTCTGGGATATGCCAACAAAAGGAGTATTGGAGAAATTTTTGGAAAGCGATTTGGAATTTCCGCAGGCGATAATATGTGCAAACGACGCTATGGCGATAGCAGCTTGCAGCATACTGAGAGAACGCGGCATAAAAGTGCCTGAAGACGTTATTGTAACGGGCTTTGACGGCATCGAGCTTGAACAGTATAACAGCCCTCGTCTTACAACGGCGGCTGTAGACAATGATGTGCTTGGCGAAAAGATAATAAACGCCATAGACCATATGATGAACGGAGTGCCTCTTCCTGAAAAAATAGAGGTCAGCTACACCATGAGGATATCCCAGTCTTGCGGCTGTAAGAAAATAGACCCGAGAGAAGTAGGCGACAAGATCCTTGAGCTTTACCATAGAATGAACAATTCTGATGGTCACGAACAGCATATGTTCTCTTATCTTGCAAAATCAGTGGAATGTCACACCGTAGAAGAAATGGCAAAGGTAATGGCACGTTCGGGAGATTATTATAGCTGGGTATGCACAAACACTGATTTTCTGTCAAACACAAGGCAGAGAGAACGCTTTAATAACAGCTTTACAAAGCAGATGAGAGTTTTCATGCAGACTTTTGACAACAAATACAAGACCGGTGAAGTATTTGACACCAAGGATCTTTTGCCTGATATGGAGCAAGTCCTTGGACGCCATAACTGCTTAATGTTCTCGCCGCTTCATTTTCAGGACGAAGTCATAGGTTATGCGGCAAATTCATATAGTCCTATATATTTTCTTTTCCAGAACACAAGGCGTTTTATAAACAACACCAATCAGATAATGGAGAGCTTTAAAAACCGCCAGCGGCTTGAAAGGGCAAATGCAGAGCTTGCAAGGATACATATGCTTGACCCCATGACAGGGATATATAATCGCAGGGGCTTTTACAAGAACATTAGAAAGCTTATTTCAAAGGCTGAGAAACAGGGCGTAGGCGTATGGGTATTCTCCATTGACATGGACAACCTTAAAAAGATAAATGACCTCTATGGTCACAACGAGGGTGACAAGGCGATAAAGGCAGTGGCGTCGCTGATGACAAAATGCACTGCAGAAGGTGGGATATGCTCACGTTTCGGCGGTGATGAATTTGTGGCTGTTATCGCTGAAACAGACGGTGCAGACAGCTTTTACGAAAAGGTATCCCGCAGCATTGCAGAATACAATCGCAGAAGCAAGTCGCCATATGATGTGTCGATAAGCTGTGGCTACAAGGCGGGAAAGCCGAAAACACTGAAAGAGATCGACGATCTTATGAAAGCGTCAGATCGTGAGATGTACACGCAAAAGCGTAAACATCATAGTCGACGGGACTAACAGACATAACAAGAGGGCGGATAGTTTGAAAACTTCCGCCCTTGTTTTTATGCTATTTGAGTATGCCAACTCCCTCGAGAAAGATCTTCAGCCCGATCAAAACGAGTATAATGCCGCCTGCTATTTCTGCCTTGCTCTTATATCTTGAGCCGAACTTATTGCTATGGCGAGTCAACTTTTTTTGTCAAATAAACATTTGACAAAATTGCAAAACTGTGATATAATAACGATTGTAATGTGTTTCCGTAGCTCAGCTGGATAGAGCGACCGCCTCCTAAGCGGTAGGTCGGGTGTTCGAATCACCTCGGGAACGCCATACTGTGGAGACAAAAAAAGATGTCTCCTGCGAAAAGCCCGAATATATCGGGCTTTTTTGCTACCCAAAGGTAAACAAAAAACGAATGAAGGCGAAATGGGGTCTGTTTATGACCGAACAGAAAAAGAATACTATCATAACAAGCGGCATCGCTGTACTTGCCGTGATACTGGCATATTGCTTCCGAATTGTGGGCAGGGGCAGCTTCTACCCGATGCTGTTTTCCTATCTGCGCAGCTTTATCTATATCGGTCTGTTCGCCGCCTGGGGGCTCTCCGTCCGTCAGCGGATCGTGCAAAAGCAAGTGTGCAGGTTTATGACGGTCACCGCAGTACTGCTCATCATATGGATGGTAGTCCGTTCGGCAAAGTATTTTATATTCTGGCAGCCGGATGCCGTCCGTTACCTGTGGTATCTGTTCTATCTGCCCATGCTGTTTGTGCCTATGCTGGCGCTGCTGATCGCCATGTCATTGGGAAAGCCAGACGAATACAAATTCCCCAAAGGAATGTCGATTCTGTGGATCATCTCCGGCACATTGCTTCTGCTCGTGCTCACAAATGACCTGCACCAATTCGTATTTACCTTTCCGAAGGACGCCGCCGTGTGGACAGACAAAAACAACGGCTACTCGATAGGCTACTTCATTATTGTAGGCTGGCAGGTGCTGTGTGCCTTTGCCGCACTCGTAATTATGTTTTTCAAATGCCGTGTGCAAAAAGGAAGGCTCCACTTTCTGCCCATTGTTCCTATGCTGCTGACGATCGTTTACAGCGTGCTTTACTATGCGGGTGCGGATTGGCTGCTCCACTTGTTCGGCGATATTGCCGCATTCCAAAGTGTGATGTATATTCTGACCTTTGAGCTTTGCATCACCTGTGGATATATACATTCAAACAGCCGTTATGTGGACTTGTTTGCCTCCTCTGTCGGCACATCGGCAGAGATCACCGACAAGGACTTTACCGTTCGGTATGCAGCTGTAAACACTGCGCCTATCTCAAAGGAAGCGATGAAAAAAGCCGAGCAAAGCCCGGTCACGATGGGCGGCTTGACCGTTCACACCATGCCCATTGATGGCGGCTATGCCGTATGGACAGAGGATGTGTCGGCTTTGCGTGACATCAAGGAGGACTCCGAGCTTCTTGCAGACGAGCTTGCCGACAGGAACGAAATGCTCCGTTATGAATACAAGCGTGAAGCCAAGCACCGCAAGGTGGAGGAGCAAAACCGCCTGTATGATCTCCTGCGTTCCGCTACGCAGACGCAGATCGACCGCATTGCAGAGCTCACTAAGGAATACCGCCGAATCTCAAGCACCGATCCCGACAATGCCAAAACGCTCCTTGCCGAGATCGCCGTGCTGTGCAGCTATATCAAACGTCGCAAGCATCTGACGCTCCTTACCGACCGAGATATTAAAATAGCGGAAACGGAACTCCACCGTGCCTTCAATGAGTCCCTCCAAACGCTGAAGCTGTTGGGCGTCCGCAGCTCGCTCTATGTGGACGAGTCTCTTTCCATGCTCTCCGGCAAAACGGCGACTGCTGTATTTGATTTTTATGAATCGGTTATTGAAGCCGACATTTTGAATTTAACAGGCATACAGGTAAGCCTCATAAAGGCAAACGGCTTGCGCTTGTCACTGAATGTGTGCTGCAAAGCCGACCTTTCCGCTTTGGTAAGCGGAGACTGTATCCGCTGTGAAAAAGAGGATGACGAGGAATACCAGCACCTTGTATTTGAAGCGAAAGAAGGTGACAGGAAATGAGTGCATTTTCTTCCCTTTCTGAATTTTGGCAGACCATGCTGCCGTTTATCATGCTTGTGGAGATCGTCCTTGAGATCGGGCTGTTTATGTATCAGCTTCTTCGCAGCAATAAGCCTGTGCGCAGCCTGCTGAGTCTGGCAGTCATGGTGGTGATGATCCCGCTGCTATTCTCCGTTTCTCAGGCAGATCCCGATAATATCGGGGACGCATTTCTGCTGGACGCACCGTGGCTGATATTTGCCGCTGCCATTTTCCTTGCGGCAGTTCACTTTGCCATTGCTCTGCCGCGGGAATACCGCCGTAAAAAGAACGAGCTCTCACCGTTCTCCATTAAGGAAGCAACCGATAAGCTGCCTATGGGCATCTGCTTTGCCGACCCGAACGGCAGGATCATCCTGTGCAACAACCGTATGCGCAGGCTCTCCTTTGCCCTTTGCGGCCACGAGCTGCAAATCAAAAGCGATATGGAAAATGCCCTGAGCGCGCCGGACAGATCCGTGACCGTCAAGAATGATTGCTACATCCTGCCCGACAAGACCGTCTGGCAGTTTCGCACACAAAATATCACCGTGGACAGCGATGACCGCTGGCAGCAGATAACGGCGCACAATGTAACCGAGCTGTATAACGGCTACCAAAAGCAAGAGGAAATAAATGAAGAACTGGCAGAAGTCAATCGAAAGCTCAGGAAGATGTACGCTCGCATGGAGAACGATGTCAAAGAGAAGGAAAGCCTTGACCTGAAGGTCTATATTCACGATACCATCGGGCGAAGCCTCCTGACCATCCGTGACATCATAGACAGCGGAGAGGATACGGAGCGAAAGCTTGAGGCGCTGCAAAATGCCATCGGTATGCTGGCAAGCAACCGTGTCACCTCTGTCAGCACAATGGACGAGGTAAAAAGAACCGCACAGCAGCTTGGCGTGGCTGTAAAAATCGACGGCTACCTGCCCCGTGATACCGCAGCCGAGGAGCTGACCGTTGCTGCCGCCAAGGAGTGCGTGACCAACTGCATCAAGCACGCAGACGGGAATGAGGTATATATCCGCATAGCCCAGCGTGGCGAACGCTATGATGTTACCATAACCAACAACGGCAAAATACCCACAGAACCGATAAAGGAAGGCAGTGGCCTGTCAACGCTTCGCCGCAGTATTGAAAGCTCAGGCGGTGAAATGCATATTTCGCACAATCCACGCTTTGCTCTTCTTATTACGATTCCCGCAAAGGAGTTCAGCCTATGATAAACACCATACTTGTAGAGGATGATCTATACATCCAAAAGCACTTTGTCGATCGTCTTGCGGCAGACGGCGAGTTTCATCTTGTCGGCGTTTTCCGTGACGCCTTTGAAGCGGAAAAGCACTGCGACGCCACCGTAAAGCTCGTCCTTATGGATGTGCAGACGCATCATAAGCATTCCGGTCTTGCAGCCGCAGAGCGCATCAAAAAGGTTTTTCCGCAAATCAAAATCGTTGTGGCTACCTCGCTTGTCGATCCCGAAGTTTTGCAAAGAGCCAAAATGGGTGCTGCCGACAGCCTGTGGTATAAGGACCACGGAACAGAGGAGCTGATAAGCGTGGTAAAGCGCACCCTGGCAGGTGAAAAGGTATTCCCCGATACCGCTCCGGCCATTGAAATGGAGGGTACGATGTCCGATGTCTTCTCGCCCCGGCAGTTAGACATCCTACGCCTTTATATAAAGGGCTTTACCTATCAGGAAATTGCCGATAAGCTGGGCATCTCCAAAAACGGCGTTCGCTGGAACCTGGACGATATGGTGGAAAAGAGCGGCTTTGAAAGCAGAGAAGCGCTGGTTGCAACCGCCATTGAAAACAAGCTCATGGTGATCACCTTAAAAGACGAATAAGCAAAACTGAACCCCTTGGCTGTACGGTCAAGGGGTTTTTCGCGCCCAAAAGGCAAAAATTTTTTGAAAAAATCGGGATTTTTCTTCTGTTACTGGCACAAGTGCCAGTGACAAACGCCAAAAAATCAGTATAATAGATAATGTAAGATTAGGATTGTGCTTTTAGAAGGTGGTGATGAATGATGAAAAAAATCGTTCTGGACATTCAAAGCGATATCCATGCGCACACCATGGAGCGAATGCTGATGCAAAAATTGGACGATTGCCAAGTTGTGATTTCCGAGTCGCCGGACGCAACCGCCGAGTGGTGCAAAACGCATCGACCGGATGTGCTTTTAATGGAGGTCAAGGCGTATTCGCCATGGATGTTCAAAGAACGAATGGCAATCCGTGACAAGGTAAAACGGAACACGGAAAGCTGTCGTGTCATTCTCTTTGTGGATGATGATACAGATGAAGATTTGACCGAAAAGGTACGGCAGGCAAAGCGTGAGGGTCTGATAGAAGCTTTTCTCTTCGGTTCGGTATCCGAAAACTACTTTGCTTCGGTCATCGACAGTGTTTAAATCAGGCAACACAAAAAGCATAAAAATCTTCAAAATAATTATGAGGGAGGAATAATAGTATGACAAAAACGAACAAACGAAGGCGCGTCGCCAGCGTCCTGTTGGCGCTTGTGATGCTGCTCTCACTGATGCCGAGTATGGTGGTTCCCACCGATGCCTTTTGGGACGACTACGACGACGGCTTCGATTGTCCTAACTGCGACCACTACCATTTTGGCAGCGAGTATATGTGTGACTGCCTATTCTGCACCATTGAGTGTAACTACGAGTGCTGGGTCGAAACCCATTGTAACGACTGTGGTGTGTGCTTTGGAGACACGCCCTATTGGTGCGAGGAGTGCTATAAATGCGCGGAGTGCATGGAGGACACGCACTGCTCCACCTGCGCCAAGTGCTACATTGGCGAGGATGACCAGCTATGTGGCGAATGCTATAAGGGTCCCTGCTGCTCCATAACCATTTGCGACTCCTGCGGCTTCTGCGATGACTGTGCAAACGATGACAGCGACCCGATGCACTGCTCGCTTTGCAACAGCTGCTTCGGCTCGGTGGACGAGTGCGTGGACGACGATGATACCGGCGTCATCCACTGCATCGATTGCCACACATCCTGCGAACAGTGCGAGGAATGCCTGCTGAACCAGGAGTCCTGCGAGGACTGCGGCCTGTGCCTTGAGTGCTGCCGTGATAACTCCGAGGGCGGCGGCTGCCCGGACGGCGAGACCTGCGTGGAAAGCGCCGAGTGGGACGAGCACATCTGCCAGGGCTGCGACGGCTGGGTCACGGATAAGGAGGACGAGGACGAGTTCTGCGAAACCTGCGAGATGTGCAAGGAGTGCTGCGAGGGCAACTCCGACTGCTCCGAGGGAATGTGCGCAATGGACACTGACTATGCGGATCACTTCTGTGAGGACTGCGGCCTGTGCTTCCACGACAGCGATCCCTGCGAGGACTGCTGCCGAGATGCCGTAAGCGCTATGGGCTGCGATCATGACGACTGGTGCTTCAGCGACTCTGATTTTGAGGATCATTTGAAGACGGAGCATGCCGGCGCCGGACATACCCACATAGCCTCCGCCAGCTGGGCGGCTGACGGAACGCAGCACTGGCACCCCTGCCGCTATTGTGACGATAAAAAGCTGAATGCCGCCAACCATGAATTTGACGCCAATGGCGTGTGCAAGGTCTGCGACTACATCAGCGGCAGTTCCATCGTCATCAACCGCCAGCCGAGGGGCGTCAAGTGTAAGACCTCTATCTACGATGATTATAACGAAGAGCCGGAAAACGGCCTGCTGTTCTATGAAAATAACCCGGTCACCTTCTCTGTCTCGGCAAGAAGCCTGAAGGGCGACGAGTTGACCTATCAGTGGTATCGGAAGAATAATGAGAATCCAACGGCGGCGCCCTACAAGCTGCCGGAGGGTAGGTTTTACACGGGTGTGACGACCTCCACACTGAAGATGCCGGTTTCCACCCAGGCTTGCCAGGAGGATTACTCATACTACTGCATCATCGGCAGAAAGGGTGACCCTTCGGACACCATGAAAACGGCGGAGGCAAAGCTGACTGCCACCCATGCCTACAGCCACAAGCAGGCGGGTGTGCGTGTGCCCACGGAAGACAGCGAGAAAACGCCGGAATACAAGGTCACTTGGGTCGATAAGCATGGGAATACCCATAACGGTGTCGTGGGCGGCGACCCGAAATGCGACGGCCAC
>OHUA01000988.1_pt1 | contig 11961 bp, 12 predicted proteins | sample 1579051 | NCBI WGS metagenome assembly OHUA01 (sample SAMEA3879559, study PRJEB24766) | human gut metagenome | biome: human-associated habitat; feature: feces | place: USA | collected 1985/1987 | reverse complement strand
CCCTACGAGGCACACAAGAACATCCGCAAGGAGGAACAGCTTGAAGCCGCCCGGATGCGCACCATCAGCGCGTTGGTCAGCGCATTGAAGCAGGTAGCCGATCTCGCCGGGTTCGAGATCGTGGGCCGGGTTGTTCTCATGGATAAGGACTCCGGGAGGATTTTCAGATGAGTACCCCAAAGTGCGAGATGTGCGGCCGGGAAATCCCAAACGCCAAGAACCGCCAGAAGTTCTGCCCTGACTGCGTAAAGAAACGTCAGGCCGCGCAATCCCATAAGTCATACCTCAAGCACCGCGAGTATTATCTGGAACGCAGCCTTGCTCAAGCTGAACGTCGGAAACAGGAAGCGCTGGAGGAACTTTTGCTTGCAAAAAGACCGGAGCCAAAGTACAGCATCACTCAGGTGGTCGAAAAGGCAAAAAACCTCGGTATCAGCTACGGCTGGTGTTCGTACCTGCTTTCGGTCGGAAAAGTCTGCATGGAATGAAAGGAGAGCGCTTATGACACTGATTACGAAATCCGAGGAATTGATGGCCGTTTCTGTCCGGCAGGGTGTTGAGCTTGCCGCCATTGAGGCCAAAGTGCTGTTGGGCTATCTGGAGGGGCATGACTACAGCCTGATGATGGATGAGAAGTTCCATCTCGCCCTGCATGATAATCAGGATGGTGAGAATGCCGACAACGATCAGCCGTACACCATCCGGGACTGCATCGACTTCTGTCAGGAGATGAACAGCGAGCTTCTTCTGGAGGAAGCGGGAAAAGAAGGCGGCGACCCGGACTATTTCAGCGAGCTTCAGAAGGACGAGCTGATTCTGGGCATGATGATGGAACGCGCAAAGGTAGCGCTTCCGCACCGGACCAGCACCTACGATGTGGTCATCGTCGAATACCTGAAGAAGGTCGTACCCGTCGAAGCGGCGAGCTGGGAAGAAGCCAAGATGCTTGTCAACGAGGCGTGGGACAACGGAACCTACGTCTTGACCGCAGATGACTTTGCCGGGGTGAGCTTTACGCTCGGCCGCTGATGCCGTCCAAAAAGCGGTTGCATTATCGGTAAGTATCTGTTAAAATAGAAATGCGCGGTGCTATGCTGAACAAAAAGGCCCTACACGGGGCTTTTTTGCTGCACAGACACAAACACTCTTTGGATGCAAAGATAGCGTTTCAGACGAAACCAGTGGCACTCCTGCGTTTTGAAAATGCTCGCGTTTTCGCTGCTTTCCATGCTGGCATCCCGACTCCCGTCAGTATGGGGGATGCGATGCTGATCTTGTAACTATTATAGCGCTTCGCCGCTGTAATATCCCGACTCTGTATCCGCAGCGAGAGCATACGCCCCCTGCGGCAGGATGCACGGCTGTTTTCCGTGCGCAGAAAGGAAAAGACCATGCCTTCTTTGACGACCTACACCCTGCTCAAGCAGGAACACAACGCCCGGCGGGGCGAATTCAAAACCGTGCACGGCACGGTGCAGACCCCTGCCTTCCAGAACGTTGCCACCGCCGGTGCCATCAAGGGCGGCCTGTCGGCGCAGGATCTGAAGGATATCGGCGCGCAGGTCATGCTGTGCAACACCTACCACCTGCATCTGCGTCCCGGCGACAAGCTGGTGGCAGATATGGGCGGCCTGCACAAGTTCACCCGCTGGAACGGGCCTATCCTGACCGACAGCGGCGGATTTCAGGTGTTCAGTCTGGCAAAGCTGCGTAAGATCACCGAGGAGGGCGTGACCTTCGCCTCTCATCTGGACGGTCACCGCATCTTTATGGGCCCGGAGGAGAGTATGCAGATCCAGGCAAATCTGGGTTCTACCATCGCCATGGCCTTTGATGAGTGCGTGGAGAACCCCGCCCAGCACGATTACTCCAAGGACAGCTGTGAGCGCACCACCCGCTGGCTGAAGCGCTGCAAGGCCGAAATGGTACGGCTGAAGCACGAGGGCATCTCGGTCAACCCGGATCAGCTTCTGTTCGGCATCAATCAGGGCTGCACCTATGCAGATCTGCGCGTGGAGCACATGAAGCAGATCGCCGAGCTGGAGCTGGACGGCTACGCCATCGGTGGTTTGGCTGTGGGCGAGCCCACCGAAGTGATGTATGAGATGATCAGTCAGGTGGAGCCGTATATGCCCAAGGACAAGATCCGCTATCTGATGGGCGTCGGCACCCCCGGCAACATCATCGAGGCCGTTGCCCGCGGCGTGGATCTGTTTGACTGCGTTATGCCCAGCCGCAATGCCCGCCACGGTCATCTGAATACATGGAGCGGTATCATCAACATCAAAAATGCCAAGTACGAGCGGGACGAGCGTCCCATCGACCCCGCCTGCGGCTGCCCGGTGTGCCGTAATTACTCCCGTGCCTACATCCGGCATCTACTCAAGGCAGACGAGATGCTGGGTATGCGCCTGACCGTGATGCATAACCTGTGGTTCTATAACCACCTGATGGAGCGTATCCGGGATGAACTGGATGCCGGCACCTTTACCGCCTTCCACGACAGATACGTGAAGCTTCTGGATACCCGAATTTAAACTTTAGCCTTGCAACAAGGCCGATAAGAGGGTATAATAGCATTATCTGAATTTTTGAGAGGAGATTTTGCCCCATGCAATTTCTGACTACCACGTCCGAAGGCTATATCAGCCTGTTCTTCACGCTGGCACTGATGCTGGTCCTGCTGTACTTCATGATCTACCGTCCCCAGAAGAAGCAGGAAAAGAAGGATGCCGCTATGCGCAGCAGTCTGGAGATCGGCGATCAGGTCACCACCATCGGCGGTGTCATTGGCCGCGTTGTCGCCATCAAGGACGACACTTTTGTTCTGGAGACCGGCGCTGACCGCGTGAAGATCCGCTTCACCAAGTCTGCGATTTCTTCGGTCGAAAAGCTGAACATGGACAAGGCTCCTGCCGACAAGAAGTAAGCGTTAACACCGTGCATACATGAACCGCCTCCCTGCATAGACTATGTGCAGGGAGGCGGTTTTGTTATGTCTGAGTCTCGAGGTTTCCCGGCGGAACTTGTTTCGTTTCTGCTTTTCGGGGCGTTGGGGGTAGCTGTAACAGCGGCAGCTTTGGCCGGTTTTGCGCAGCTGATGGCCGGGCAGGGCTGCTCCGGCAGTGTCGTGCCGGTACTTGCCACAGCAGCCGTGTGCATGGGCAGTTTGCTGTGTGCACTGGCGGCAGCGTTCCGAAAAAAGGCGCGCGGTCTGTTGACAGGACTGCTTCAAAGTACATTTCTGGCAGTGCCGCTGGCGCTTTCCGCTGTGTGGAACGGCACCGCTGCCGCGCCGGCTGTAGTGTGCCGTATTCTGGCGGTGCTGCTCTGCGGCTGTATCGGAGGGCTGCTTGGGGTCACCCTGCGCAGCCGCAGGCACACGCTTCGTTGATCGATCCGGCAAATCGAATCCATCAGAGGAGAAAACAGCGTATGTGGATCTACGAACAAGAAAAAACGGAAGAAAACCTGTCCTTGCTGCCACAGACGGTCAGCCTGCCGGTGCAGAAAGCAGAGCCTGCTCTGCCGACTGTACCGGAAACTGCACCGGAACCCGTAGAGCAATTGCCATCAAAAGAGCCCTGCATCCCGGCAAAGCGGCACGCCACCCGGGATTGCTGGCTGCTGGCTGCGGCCTTTCTGCTGGGGTGCACGGCAGCCGGTGTATTGCAGGCCGTATGCGATGCCCGGCAGGCAGAGCTGCTGCGGTATTATCTGGAAGCGTGGCAAGGGATGTTTGCACCGGGCAGTATGCAAGGGACGGTACAGCTTTTTAGCATGGAATATCTGGCTCTCGGCCTTGTGGTCAGCCTGTTTCTGGTATTAGGGCTGTCTGCCCTTGGACCGGTGATGATCTTTGGCAGCATGATGCTGTACGGTTTGGGCAGCGGGTTGCTTATGGTACAGCTTTGCACAGCAGGCGGGTGGAAAACAATGCTCTCGGCACTGCTGTGGACAGGCTTACCGGCGGCAGCAGCAAGCGGCTGTCTGTGCTTTTTCGGGGCCTGCGCTTTGCAGGTCAGCAGCCGTATCCACGCCTATTCCTTTCGAAAACATCCCAGCGGACAAGCCCGCCCCGGGGTGCAGGCACTGCTGGGGCAGTATCTGCTGACCATGGTGGTACTGCTGCCGCTTTGCGGCGCAGCGGCAGGGCTTTCGTATCTGGGCAGCTGCCTGTGAACAATATCCTTTTCTTGCGGGTTTTGGTACAGTGTGTTACAATAACAAAAGACCATAAATAAATGAGGGACAGACATGAAACTGAAATCCGTCTATGTATGCTCCAATTGCGGAGAGACAAGCCCCCGCTGGATGGGGCGCTGCCCCAGCTGCGGCAGCTGGAATACCATGAACGAGGACGTTGTTGCCGAAGCTCCAAAGGCAGGGACTCCTGCTGCCCGGCAGGCTGCTGCGGCTCGTCAGGAGGGCGTAACCACCCTGACCGCCCGGCGGCTGTCAGAGATCAGCACGACTGAGGAAAAAAGCCGTATCCTGACCGGCATCTCGGAGCTGGACCGTGTATTGGGCGGCGGTATCGTGCTGGGCGGCGTGGTGCTTTTGAGCGGTGAGCCGGGCGTGGGCAAATCCACCATGCTGCTACAGCTGTGCGGTGCCATCTCTAACCAGCACAGCGTGCTGTATATCACCGGAGAGGAATCTGTCCGGCAGGTCAAACTGCGCGCCGCACGGCTGAAGGTACCGCAGGACAACATCTTTCTGGCGGCAGAAAACGACGTGGATGAGATCTGCGGCCTGATTGAAAAGGAAAAGCCGGATCTTGTGGTCATTGACTCCATCCAGACCATGCGCTGCATGGATATCTCGTCCTCGTCCGGTACAGTCAGTCAGGTGAAGGAGAGCGCCGCGCGGCTGCTGGCGGTAGCCAAAAAGCAGGAGATCCCCATGTTCATCGTGGGTCATGTGAACAAGGATGGCGCGATCGCAGGTCCCAAGGTCATGGAGCATATCGTGGATACGGTGCTTTACTTTGAGGGTGACAAGATGCTGCCGTACCGCATTCTGCGGGCAGCAAAAAACCGCTATGGCTCCACCAATGAGCTGGGAATGTTCGACATGACCGGCACAGGGCTTGCCGAGATCGAAAACCCCTCCCAGATGCTGCTGGAGGGGCGTCCGCTGGGGGTCTCCGGCAACTGTGTAGCCTGCACCATGGAGGGCAGCCGTCCCATCCTGAGCGAGATTCAGGCGCTTGCCACCAAGACAAATTTCCCGGCACCCCGCCGCGCCTGCAGCGGATACGACTATAACCGCATGAACCTTTTGATCGCTGTGCTGGAAAAGCGGGCAGGGTACTTCTTTGGTAATCTGGATGTCTACGTTAACATCGTAGGCGGCATTGCGTTGCGGGATACCGCCTGCGACCTTGCAGTCTGCCTGAGCATGGTCTCTTCGCTGCTGGACCGCCCTGTCAGCGATAAGCTTATCGCCATTGGCGAGGTAGGTCTGGGCGGGGAAGTGCGCAGCGTGCCTAATCTGGAGCAGCGTTTGCACGAGGCTGAACGTATCGGCTTTGAGCGTGCAGTTATCCCCAAGCACAGCCTTGCACACCTGAATGCCGCAGATTATCCCGGCATGAAGCTGGTCGGTGCGGCGTATATTGCAGATGCCATCAACGCGCTGAAAAATGACCGCCTGTGATGAAACGAGGAACCTATGTCGATCTATCTGGACGAAAGAAATCCCGGCAAGCACGCGCCCTTTGAGGATGCCGCCCCGGATATTGTAGAATATGTGCGGTATCTTGAGGTGATTGCCGGTAAAAGTGCCAACACGGCTTTCAATTATTACTGTGACCTGCGCTCTTTCAGCCGCTTTATGAAGCGCCGCCGCGGTCTTGTGCCAACAGATGCAGAATTTAAAGAAATTGACCCCAAGGGGCTGGACACAGCCTTCTGGGGCAGCATAACAAAAGAGGACATCTACGAGTATCTTTATTTTCTGAACCGGGAATGCGGCAACAAAAAATCCTCTACCGCCCGGCGGCTGGCCAGCCTGCACGGCTTTTATGATTATCTGGTCAATCAGGTCAACCGCTTAACCGAGGACCCTACGGCGGCTATCCGCCCGCCCAAGCAGGATAAAGTATTGCCCAAATATCTGACAGCAGAGCAGTCCATCTCGCTTTTGGAGAGCACCCAGACCCAGAGCGATTTCCCGGAGCGGGACTATTGCATGGTGGTGCTGTTTCTCAACTGTGGTATGCGTCTTGCAGAGCTGGTAGGCATGAACCTTGGAGACATTGATTTGGAGCAGCGGCAGATCCGCCTGTTCGGCAAAGGCCATAAGGAACGCATGGTCTATCTGAATGATGCCTGTGTGGAGGCACTACAGCTGTATCTGCATAAACGCAACACCATGGAAGGACTTTCACCCAAGGAAAAAGCGGTATTTATCACCCGTATGCGCAAGGAACGTATCTCGAACCGCAGGGTAGAACAGCTGATCTCCGGCGCAATGAAGGCTGCCGGACTGAATGGCTTTTCCACCCATAAGCTGCGCCACACCGCTGCAACCCTGATGTATCAGACCGGCAATGTGGATATCCTCACCCTCAAGCAGCTTCTGGGTCACAGCAGCGTTGGGACAACGCAAATTTATACGCACCTGCAAGAATTTCAGGTGCGCTCTGCCATTGAAGAAAACCCGTTGGGCAAGGTACTGCCCATAAAAGCCGCAAAAGCAACCTTGGATACAACAGAAATGGCAGGGGAGATGCCACCTGAAAATGCCCCGGCGGGAGAGGACGATTCTGAGCCGTCCGGCCCTATGGCGGCCTTTGAGGGCGCTGCACAGGATGGCTTTCGGGCAGATATCTCGGCAATGTCTGCCGAAGAAACCGACGACTCATCGAACGATACTTAAACCACTAAGATCTTATAACCTGAATAGCGCTTGAAACGATGCAAAGGCCTATGACACGATCCGGATTGACCGGATTAAAGTCATAGGTTTTTATAATTTACATTATAAGCAGTCAGCATCCATACATAAGAAACGATCTGGTCGAAACACGCAAAGTAATGTCTACACAAAAGCAACTGAACAACCACAGCCGTAACATGAAATGTTATAAAGCAAGCGCATAGAGATGCTTGCTGGAATAAAATTGCTAGAACAAAATGAATTACTAACGAACCAATGAAGCAGCGCATAACACGGAAAGTATCTGAAAGTGCGAGACAAATAAAACAATAAAACATGGTAAAAAGTGCAGAATGTGCAAAGCGGTTGAATCAAGCCTAAAAATGATCCAGCCGGGGCTGAAACGCCAAAAATCCGGGAAATGGGTATTTTTCGCTTCCCTAAGTTTCGCATAACGTGCATTATACGAAACAACTATAATCAAAAAACAGAAGCTGCCCTTCTCTCTTTCTGTTAGATTTCCGGCAGCTTCTGTGGATGCGTTTCAGTTTGCATACGCCTGCATCTACACCGCTGGACGTATTACCAGTACGTTCAAGTGCTTGACTTCTGCCTGCGATGGCTGTTCTGGTGCGTTACCAGTCATGTTATATAAGCAGTATCGCTTCTTCTGCTTTGGTGATGCGATGCTCATTTCAATGGCAGCGGTTCTGTGCCAAAGTACGCACAGATGGCTTCGTAATAAATACGCGCCACAGTCTTGCAGCCCTCCTCGCTGCCAAATCGCTCTACATCCTCGACGTTTGTCACAAAGCACTGTTCTGACAATACTGCCGGACAATCCACATCTTCCAGCAGCGTAAAACTGCGTTCGTTCCGCACCTGTGTGTAGGTGTTTTCCACCAGCTGTTTCTGGTCGTTTTCCAGGTAATAAATGTAACGCACTCCCCCACGTCCGCGCAGCTTTGCGCCGATGCTTTGCATTCCTCCGGCCAGCAGCCGGGCAAAATAAAAGCTTTCCTGATGCCATGTGCGCCCGGGCACTGCCGGATAGCATTCAAAGCCGGATGCCGTAGAGCCGTTGGCTGCGGAGTTGCCGTGGATGGACAGCAGCAGCTGCGGGCTTTGGGCACTGGCGGCGGCTGCACGTTGGGCAGGTGTCGCGGTTTCATCAAAGCTTTCCCGGGTCTGCAACGGAATGTAATTCGGATCCTGCTCTAACCATTGAAGCAGCGCAGCAGCCGTTGCTGCTGTGACCTGTTTTTCCTCGACCACTCCCCTTGCGCCTGGGTCACTGCCGCCATGTCCGGCGTCTATTGCCACCCGGTACGGCGGGTCGCCCACCACAGGACGAAAATCATCCTCTGATGCTGAGACTGCGGGTTCTGCGGGTGCATTCAGTTCCAGCGCCGCCTTCCATAAAAATAGGCCAAAGCCGAGCATCAGCACCGCAAAAACAAACAGCACACCGCGTAAAAGCTGGTGCTGTGTTTTGCGACGGCGTGTTTTATGTTTGCTATGTTTATTTGCAGGTCTGCGATGACTGGTTGGCATAAAGTTTTACTTCCTGTTCGTTTTACATTTATAATACGAGTATACTCGCCTTTTCCCTGCGCTGCAACAAAAAAAGACTGCCAATTTTTCAAAAGGCAGTCCTTACTGGGTTATTTCAGTTCTACAACCGTCACGCCGCTTTCGCCTTCGCCGTAACGGCCAAGACGGAAGCTTTTTACCATGCGGTTACCGCGCAAATGCTTATGGATGGCGGTGCGCAGCGCACCGGTGCCGTTGCCGTGGATCAGATAGACCACCGTCTGTCCGTTCAGGATGGCGCGATCGATAAAGGAATCCACCTCTGACAGTGCCTCGTCCACCGTCAGCCCCAGCAGGTTGCACTCCATTTTGGCGGTGCGCTGTACGCGCTCTACCCTGCCGTTGGGACGGTTGGTGTCGCCGGTCAGGCGGGAATACCGCTGCTGCGCCTTGGTTTTTGATGCAGTGGGTTCTTTTACCAGCTTTTCCGGCTGCTTCAAGCCCTTGAGGGGTACCTTGGTCTTGATGATACCGGCGCGCACCAGCACATCGCCGTTTTTATCAGGCAGCGCCAGAACGGTGGCCAGCTGGTTCAGTTCTGCAATGCAGACCTCCTGCCCCACCTTTACCTCCTTCAGCGGCACAAACTCCTTAACGGGGTTATGCACCACCTCTGTACCGGCAAACAGCTTTTCGGTCTCCTTTTTGGCAATCTCGCGGGCGCGCTGTGCCTTCTGCTGGGCGCTCATGCGCTCGTCCTTTTGCAGCTGGCGCAGTTCGTCGGTCAGCGCGTAGGCCTGTGTTTCCACCTGCTGTGCCAGTGTACGTGCCTTGGCACGGGCGGCTTCCAATTCGTTTTCGCCCTGCTGGATCAGCTCATCCCGCTTTTTGCGGGCGGCTTCCAGCTGATGAGAAGCTTCGTTGCGCAGCTGCTCCACTTCGTTCTGACTTTCCTTCAGCTGCAGCTTCAGATCGTCCAGCTGACCCAGAACCGCATCCAGACGCTTGTCCTCGGCAGACAGATGCTGCTGGGCAGCCTCAATGACGCGACTGGGGATGCCCAGCTTTTCGCTGATCAGGAAAGCGTTGGACTTGCCCGGTACGCCCACACTCAGCTTATAGGTGGGGCGCAGGGTCTCCAGATCAAACTCGCAGCTGGCATTGACCACGCCCTTTGTTTCCAATGCAAAGACCTTCAGCTCTGCATAGTGGGTGGTCGCCATCAGCAGAACGCCACGGCGGCGCAGCTCCTCAATGATGGCAACTGCCAGCGCGGCGCCCTCGGCGGGATCGGTACCGGCACCCAGCTCGTCCAGCAGCACAAGGGTGTGCGGCATAGCCAGTTCCAGAATACCGGTGATTTTTTTCATGTGGCCGGAGAAGGTGGAAAGGCTCTGCTCAATGCTCTGTTCGTCGCCGATGTCTACCAAAAATTCATCAAACACGCAGATCTCGCTGCGCTCGTCTGCCGGGATCAAAAAGCCGCACTGTGCCATAGCGCACAGCAGACCGGCGGTTTTCAGGGTGACCGTTTTACCGCCGGTGTTCGGACCTGTGATGATAAGAGAATCATACTCCCCGCCCAGCGCAATGTCCACCGGAACACACTTTTGCGGATCGATCAAAGGATGGCGGGCGCGGATCAGATTAAAAGAAGAATCTGTGCGCACAACGGGCTTGAAGGCCTTCAGCTCCAGCGCAAGCCGTGCTTTCGCCAGCAGGATGTCGATCTCCAGCATAGCCTTGTAGCTGTACTGGAACTGAGGCTCAATGGCGGCTACCTGTGCCGTAAATGCCACCAGAATGCGTTCGATCTCCTGCGCCTCCTGTGCACGGTACTGCAGAATGCGTGCATTTGCTTCCACAACCGCCTGCGGCTCCACAAAGACGGTAGCACCGGTGGACGAGACATCATGGATGATGCCGCTCACCTCGCCGCGATACTCGCTCTTAACGGGCACAACATACCTTCCATTGCGAATGGAGACCACACTCTCCTGCAAATACTTGGAGGTATCCATATTGCGGACCATGCTTTCCAGCCGGTCGCGGATGCTGTTCTCCGTAGCGCGGATCTTTTTGCGCAGCTCGTTCAGGGTGTGGGAAGCCGTGTCTGCCATGGCATCCGGAGCCAGAATGGCGCTGGAGATCTGCTGCTCCAGCCCGGGCTGAGGTGCCAGCGCGTAGAACAGATCATCTGTAGGCAGGGCATCATGCTCCGAGGAACCGTACCAGCTGGTCAGGTTCTGGAAGTTGCGCAGAGCGCCGGCCACCATCAGCAGTTCCCCCATGGAGAGCACACCGCCCTTGACCGCACGGGCTACCAGAGAGCTGACACCCTCTACCCCGCCAAAGCGCGGAGACCCGTTTTTGATGAGCAGACTGTTGATGGTATCGGTCTGTTCCAGCGCGTAACGTACTTCATCTGGGTCGCACTGAGGCTCCAGAGCCAGCAGCTGCTCTCTAGCTTCCTTGCACACGCAGCCCTCGGATGCACGCGCAATGATCTTATCAAGCTCTAAAGTTTTCAAATAGCTTGTTTCCATGTTTGTTCCCTATATCAAAATTGTTTATCCCGGTCAAGGCAGAACGGATTTCAAAAAGTCGTAACTTTTCAGCGGTTTGTCCAGGTGGGTCAAAGCGTAGCGCTCTGCCACCGCAGACAGCTTTGCCAGACTGCCGACCGAGATTTTGAATGCAAATATTTTCTTATCTTCTACAAGGCAGATATGACGCAGGGCATACAAGGCACCCATGTCCAGATTGCAGGTTTTGCCCGCCTTTTTCGCACAGTCCTCACAGAGCAGAATGCCCTCCTGCGGGTCAAGATAAAACGCGGGGCCATCGTATTTTTCACAGATCTTGCAGCAGACCAGCTGCGGCAGAAAGCCGCACTCGCTCATGGTGCGCAGCTCAAACACAGCCTTGACCACATGCAGGTCGGTTTTACCCTCGCTGATCATATACAGGCAGTTCAGCAGCAGGCGCAGTTCCTTGGCAGCTTCCTCCCCCGTAGGAGAAAGCGCCGCCGCCATCTCGGCAAGATACATGGCAAGGCTCATCCCCTCGATGGTGGAGGAAATGCCGTGAAATACGTTGCGCACTTCCGCTTCTCGGATGGTGTACATATTCCGGCCTGGCAGCAGCACAAATTCAGAGTAGCAAAAAAGCCCGCAGGCGCTGAATAATTTGTTCTTCAGCCGCAGGCTGCTCTGTGCTGAGGCCGAAATGACCCCCAGCTCCGGTGTAAGAATGGTCAAAATCCGGTCAGATTCCTTGTACCGGGTCTCTTTTAACACAAGCCCAGGTGTTACGATCGTATCCATCTGCATATTCTCCCTGCCCGAGCAGTGTCCCGGGCAATGTAAAGAGAAAAATCAACGATTATTCGGGTTCTGTTTGAAGCCAAAGTTGTTCAGCAGAAACTCATTGTCCCGCCAATCTGCTTTGACCTTGACCCAGCACTGCAGGTTGACCCGGCAGCCCAGAAACTCTTCGCAGTCCGCACGGGCAGAGCTGGCGATCTTTTTCAGCATCGCACCG
>OHUA01000985.1_pt1 | contig 12007 bp, 10 predicted proteins | sample 1579051 | NCBI WGS metagenome assembly OHUA01 (sample SAMEA3879559, study PRJEB24766) | human gut metagenome | biome: human-associated habitat; feature: feces | place: USA | collected 1985/1987 | reverse complement strand
ATATTGTTGATTTATATTTGAATTTTTGTGGCTTTAACTAAATTGAATGGCTCAATCATGTTAGTTTTATACAAGTATAAATTGCAAAATGTATTATAATTTCGGGTTATAAGTTTATTTGTTGGTATCTTGAAAAGTATGTCAATATGTGTTATACTTAGTAACATAAGTAACTCAGGGGGAATCAAATGTTAGCTGTATGTATGACCTTGATAGACAACGATAAGGATCAGACGTCTTTTGAAGATTTTTATTACAGAAATCGTCAGATAGCCTATGCTTTTGCATACAAGATCTTGAATAATTCTGCGCTGGCAGAAGAGGCTTGTGCAAATGCTTTTTTCAGCATCGCAAAATGTTTTAAAAAAATTCACAATTATTCTTTGCACGATATGGACGCATATCTTATTAGAACTATTAGAAACGCCTGTTATGCGATCTACAATAAGGAAAATCAAAATCCAACATCGTCTATATTTGATCTTAAGGTGGAAGATGAGCCGAGTGAGGATTTTTATGATGATATTGACTTAGATCTGCTTATAGATGCGGTAAGAAAGCTGGATGATAAACTAAAGTCTGTGATAGCATATAAGGTTTATTATGATCTGACCGCTGATGAGATCGCACAGATCATGGGCATTTCTAAGAGAACGGTATTTAATTATCTGAACAAAGCCAAAAGACAAATTTTAGATTTGATCGGTGGTGATCGTTTTGAATGATAAGTTCAGACAAGCAATAAAATTAGGCATAATTGATGAAGACTATAAGGATTATTTGGCTGTCGAGGAGATACCGCACGATTTTTCGGAGAGATACGAACAGAGAATTGGCGAGCTGATAAAAACTAACAGAAAAAGCGGTCACAGACATATAAAGATCACTCTAAGATTTGCTGCGGCGATAATAGCTGCGGTGCTTGCAGTCGGCTCTGTGACAGTCGCCGCCGTACCGCCGCTGCGTGAATGGTTTGTTGGAGTTTTTGTACAGGATAATAATAGAAACGCTGAAATAACGCATATAAAAGATAATTCTTTGGACGATTTTAGCATTTATAATTTTGTTAAGTATGTACCGACATTCGTACCTAGCGAATTTGAAATCAAATCTGTTGTCACTACCGATACAAGGCATGAAATACATTATATATCAGGCGATAAATACATAAACTATTCGCAAAGTTCTTTGACAGTGTCTAATCAGGTAGATACCGAAAATATGAAGACTGAATGGGTAGATATTAACGGCAAAAAAGCATTCATTTCATATGACAGTGAATATACAATAATTGCATGGACAGATGGAACTTATGCTTTTGAAATAGACGGTAATTTGTGCAAAGATGACATAATTCGTATGGCAAATTCAGTTAAGTCTACAAATTAAAAATTCGTGATTTATTGCGAAACGAGAAAGGAAATAAGTATGATTATTAAGAAAATTGTTACGGGAATTGTTGCATTGGCTATTGTAAGCACTATGGCTGTTACTACTGCATTAGCAACTACGTCAGCAACCAAAGAGGTATATGGTCAGTCATATGCTTATTATATCCATCGTGTAGAAGTTAGAACAGATAAGGATAATCAGATTGCTATAGACAATGTATGTTATCGTATAAATCAAAATAAGTAATATTAAGAGGACTAAATGAAATACGTTTTTATTAACCTGAAAAATTTTGCCGTAAAGAATGTACTTATCTTTATTCTATTTATTGTTTGCGCCGTTACTGATGTGCTTATAATATTGTTTTCACATGGTGCATTTCAGAATTTTAAAGCAAGCAAGGATTTTGAAAAGCAAAAGAAGTATGTATTTAACTATACTTTTTCATTTGGCGATATAATAGATACTCAGGAAGACAGTGATGGCAGGATCTTGTCTTATTTTGGAACAGATTCTATAACTCCTGTTCAGCTTCGGGAGGTGCTTGACAAGCTTGATGATAATTCTAAAGCGTCAATACCGGGTATGTATTTTAGTATAATTTTTGATCAGAACGAGCTTAAAATTGATGAGTGTTTTGACGACGGTCAACCGTATCTTATGTCTGCGGTGCGCATTCAATATGATAAGGAGTTGAATGATTATAGTTTATACGAATCGTATGTCGACAACATGAGTATCCGCAAAGGCAGATATTTTACTAAGGAAGAATATGCTTCAGACGAAAATCTGGTCGTGCTGCCTAGCGGCGCAAAAGACGATATGATTGGCAAGAATGTTGAACTGCTTGGCAAAAGCTATAAGGTCATAGGCATATTCGGTAATACTGTACAAGAGGAATTTCAGGTGCCATTTAAAACGTTGGGTGATAACTGCACTATTTCAAGCATAAGTTTTCTTGATGACAATGCTCTAGATACAGAAAGCTTTTTTAAGCTGAAAAAAGCTTTCAGCGAAGTTCTAACGTGTAATGTTAATTTTCCTCCGATAGACACGATCGATATGACTGAAATAAAATTCTACAATTCCGTTATATTTATGTCCGTAGCCGTTGCGATAGCTTCTGCAATAAATCTTGCAATGCTTTTCAGATACATAATAAGATCCCGTGCTAAACAGACTGCTATATTCATGCTGTGTGGCTGCACGTCAAATAAAATAAGACGGATGTATATAGCCGAGATAGGTATGATATCAGTGACGATATATGTGATATTTGCATTGGTATTCAATTATGCGCTGCTTCCTAAGCTTACTTTGTTTTTTGAGTATATCAAGGTCGCATATAATTTCAGGGTATATATGACCATATTTGGAATATATATTATTTCTATTTATTTGTTCCTTAACATTGTGATATTGTTTACCAATAAAAGATCCCCTGTGAAAATGATGAAAGAGAGGGGAAAATAATATGATAAAATATGGTTTAAAAGAATTTGCAAGAAATATCTACAGCAATATTTTTATCGCTGTTCAGCTCGCCATTGCATTTATTATAATGACGGCGGCTGTTTCTTCTGTTCTTTCAAGAATAGAGATGTATACTCCTGTAAAGAAATACTTTCCTGATGGCAAGGGACTATATATATGTAATATATATGATACTGCTCCTCTTGACAGTGAGCTTAAAAATATTGATGATGTGGAGTCGGTGACAAGCGGATATGATACAAGCTTGTATTATTCTCCGTCATCAAAAGATCTATCTAATGGACTTGGTGACGATAGAATGAGCGTTAATGCTTTATCTGAAGATATGATAAAGTCATTTACGCCGCAGATGAGTTCGGGAAAATGGCTGTCTAATGCGTCGGCTAACGGAGATCTGATACCTGCTGTTGTGACTGAAAACAGCAACTACAAAACGGGTGACATAGTTACCATTATGCACAAAGAGAAAGTAGGGGAGATGTCCCCTGATGATGAGGATTTTGACTATGCTGATCCTTATAAGTATGAGTATGTTAAGAACAAGGTGGAAATTGTCGGTGTCATAGCTGACGGCTCACAGTTGCTGGGGTTTTCATCTGCATATTTAGGCACTGAGGATAGTATAAAAGAAAAGCCTGATTTCAGAGATCTTTATGCTAATGTCAATAAGCATGGCAACATGATGCTGATAGTTCCGACAGACTGTCTTAAAGATATAAACTGTAAAATATATCCTTGCGGCAATCAAATAGTAACGTTAAAGGATAATGTAAGCAATGAGCGTTTTAAGGAGCTTGAATTATATCTGAGGGATTATGGCAGGGTTTTTGACTTTGAGGATTTCAGAGAAAATTCGCTTGTCTATATTAATGGTCAGCTTATCAAGCTTGTTCCAATGCTTATATGCGTGATAGTTCTTGTTATTGTAAGCTCAGTTTCGGCTTCGGCAGTGAACATAAAAAAGAGACTTGGAGATTATGGTATCTATTATCTCTGCGGAGCAAAGTGGAACGCATATATCAAGATAGATCTTGTGTGTGATCTTATGACCGCAGTTATGGCAGCCGCCATTGCAGTGTGTATTTCAAATGTTCTTACTATGAGCGAATTTATGGGAAATACAGTGATAAGTTTTGGTTGGCTGCACTTGATTGGCTGTGTATGTATCGTTATCTTGAACATTCTGATCTCACTTTTGATACCGGGCGTTATAATGAGACGAAATACACCAAATGAGATCTTGATGATAAATGAATAAGAGAGGCATTATAATGATAAAGCTTGATAAAATAATAAAGATATATAATCCAAAGAAAGCCAATGAATATGAGGCTTTGCATGGGGTATCATGCGAGATATCAGACGGTGAAATGGTAGCGATAATTGGAAAATCAGGCGCAGGAAAATCCACACTTTTGCATATCCTTGCCTGCATAGACAGCTATCAGAGCGGTGAGTACACAATTGACGGCACTTTGGTAAAAAATTTATCAGAGGGGCAGTATGCACAGATAAGGAATGAAAAGATAGGCATTGTAATGCAGGACTTTGCACTTGTTGAGGATTTTTCTGCCCTTGAAAACGTATTGATTCCATTGGATTTTGCAAAGAAAAAGATAAAGAATAAAAAAGAAAAGGCTCTTGAAGCATTAAAAGCTGTTGGTATGGGGGATCTTTCTAAGAAGCCTTGCAACAAGCTTTCGGGAGGACAGAAGCAGCGTGTTGCTATAGCCAGAGCAATTGTCAACGAGCCTGCCATGATACTTGCGGACGAGCCTACAGGAGCGCTGGACACAAAGACCTCGGCCGAGATAATGGAGCTTTTCAAACGCCTTAACAAAGAGGGAAAAACAGTCGTTATCGTTACTCACGATCCAAAAGTCGCAGAACAATGCGGTCGTGTTATCGAAGTGTCTGATGGTAAGATCATATAGAAAAAATCCAATTCCCGCACATCAAATGCAAAGATCGCATTATAATATCGGCTGTTTAGCGTGATATTCTGTGGGTGTGACGTATCCTAATAACATAATTCGAGCTTTTTTTATCTTTCTTTTCTTTATATCTGTTTAATAAGAGTAAAATTGTCAGAATAAAAAAATGACCGCGCCCGTGAAAGGTGCGGTCATTGATTTTTTTGTATGGCGAAGCGTTAGTTTTGGTTTGGCCTGTATGTTTTTGCCATGCGTGAGAAGTGTGAAAGGAGCTTGCTGTCAATGAACTTGCTTACTGCTGTGATGGCAGGTCTTGCACCTGATTTGATGTTATAGGTGTCGGCTGTTATCTTATCTACTGCCTTTGCAAGCTCGTCTGCACTGAACATGGAGTCCATATTCAGCTCAGGGCGAAGCCTTTTGATGACTTTTATTTCGCTCGCAAGCCTATTTTCCACTATCTTTCTGTACACCGACCTTGATATCTCGCTGAAAGTGTATTTCTGTGAGAAGCGGTTGATAAGCTCAACGTCAAAATAGTCGGAAAGGTCGCTTATGAGCTGTGTGTCTGATGTGCTGTCTGAGTTGAAGCCGATGCTTCTGCTCTTTGCGGTACAGCCTGCGTTGGTGGTGGCGATGATTATGGACTTCGAGAAGTCTATGACGCTTCCTTGGCTTGTGGTGAGAATGCCCTCGTCAAAGACAGACATGAACAGCCTTTGGACGGCTCTGTCGCACTTTTCAAACTCGTCAAGAAGTATCACCTGATAGGGATTTGATTTGAGCTTATCAAAGGGCAGTTCAGCATTGCTGTCGCTTCCAAGATAGCCTGCAGGCGAGCCTATAATGCGGTTTATGCCTGCGTCATAATAGAATTCCGACATATTCAGTGTGATAGGTTTCTCGCCTGCACAGTTCTTCGCTATTATCTTTGCCACCTCTGTTTTGCCCACTCCGCTTGGTCCTATAAAAAGCATTGTAAAAGGCTTTTTGGTCGGTCTGATGTGGAGAGAATGGAGCTTCAGCGCATTTACAAGGTCGTCTATGACAGCTTCCTGACCGCAGACGGCTGAGAGGTCACGGCGCAAGGCTCTTTCGTTAAAGGCGTGGGGCGTGCTGTGACCTGATGTCATGCGGAAAGCCGTTTCTTTTATATGGCGGTCGGTGAGAGTAATTTTCATCTTCTTGTCAGAAGCGTTCTTCACCACGGCGGAAGCTATAGAGCGGTCAAGAAGCGTTATGGCGTTGTCAGGTCGGTGTGAGCCTGAGTAGCAAAATTCGTCTGCGATATCAACAATGCGCTCTGCCTTGCTTCTGCTCAAAGCAAATGAGATGTTATAGTGGCTTGCAAAATGCTCGTTCATGCTGAGAAGGATCTCCACTGTCTGCTCATGGTCTGCTTCGTCAACTATTATCTTTGTCATACGCCTGCAAAAGGCAGGGTCGCTGTCGATGAGATTTGCTTCCTGGGTCGTTGTTGCTCCTATGAGCTTTATTTTTCCACGGCTCAGAGCAGGCTTCAAGATCTGTGCGACGATCCGATATGCCTTTTCCTGAAAAAGCATATGTATCTCGTCGATAAACAAAATTCGTTTCTCGGCTTTGTCGCTCATATAGTCTATGAGCATTTTGACCTTATTTTCAAGGTCGCCCATAAGACCTGAATCTGCCACGATATCAGAGAGCTGGATGGCATATATCCTATAGCCTTTGAGCTGTGGTACGATGTTCTCGCTGTTTTTGAGCCTGTAGGCAAGCTCCTCCACTATCTTGGTTTTTCCACAGCCTGCAGGACCGCAGAGCAGTGCGTTGGGCTTGTCCGAGCTTATGAGAACAGACATCATCATAGAGAGTATGTTCTCTCTGAATTTTGTTTCTGTCTTTCTTGCTTCGGCAAGGTCGAAAAGCATTGTTTCGGGGTCAAATACCTTTGCTGTAAATGGATTTTGTCTCATGTTTTGAATCTCCACAGGATCAGGCTCGTAAAGCTCGTCCAGTGGGTCAAAATCATCGTCCTCGGAGGTGTTGATACAATCATACGCCTCATATTTCTTGATGTATTCTATATCTTCTGTTTGTGGCATTTTTATTCCACTCCTTTCTTGGTGTTTTGTTGACGTTTTCTGCGCCTTTTGAAATTTTCACGCATACGGGCAATGCTGAACGGCGCTAATATCAGCTCCTCAAATATCATGTATGCGCAGTTGCTTGGTATAGTGTCTCTTGCCGCTATAAGCATTTTGCCCACTGTACAGCCTCCATGATCTTCATTTTGGTAGTTCCCCGACCACGCTTTTTGATATGATAATACTCTGTGCAGTCACATTCCAGACAAACAAAACCTTATGGAAAACGCAATTCAAATAGAAACTCAAGGCATTTGTCTTTTGAGTTCAATTTCATCTAAAAAACTATGATGCTGAGCTTGCTTTTGAGTGTGTTTCTTTTAGGCATAACGATTTTACCTCACTTTTTGTTGTTATGCCTATATTATATCATACTATCTGTCCATTTGTCTGGACTTTTGCTTGCTGAGAAAAAGTGATAGTCATAAAGAAAATTAAGGATCGTTGGTTATATAGACAAGAAAATAAACAGGCTTTTGGGAGAGAAAGAGATACAAGGGCTTTATGACGGGCTGTCAGGCAAAAGAAACGATCAAGAGGACTATAACTACAGAGTAGCTTTTGTGAAAGGTCAGCGCAGAAATGATATCTGCTGTACCTTATGGTATCAAGACTGCACGGCTTATGAAAAAGCACCGCTGACATACTTTGATATGTGTGTGTTTGACGCTGTTTGCACTATATGGAACAATAACAGAAAGGATTTTTATCTCAACACCATATGGGAACTTCTCAGCGGAAACGAGGACATTAGATTTTCACGAAATGCACTTAAAGACAAGCTAAGAGAAAGCGTTGAGAAACTCCAAAGGCTTAGGATCTTTATAGCAGGCACTGAAAATGCTCCGCAGAAAGTAAGTGACGGCATTGGGGAGCGTTTTATCAACGTGCAAAGGGGCGAGGATCCCAGCGGCAGAGAGGTCTATGAGATAAAGTCCTGCCCGAGGCTGTGGACATATGCAGTGGAGACGCAGGAGGGGCAGATAGCACGAGTGCCTTTATACAAACTAGACGGGCGGAGATATTTCAAGCTGGACAGTGGGCAGGACGGTTTCGATTGTTCTAATATCTCAGCTCTGTGTGACCTTTTGAATGATCCCGATGAACGTACTAAGATCATCAGGAGAATGAAAAAAGAGTCAATACTTGACCCGGAATACAAATGCAGCATATGGAAAGTTGTTTTGCATTTTTATCTTGCCCACAGGCTGTCCATAATAAAAAGAAAGAACAAAATGAGATTTATAAGCTATGATACGATAGTGAAGCTTATGGAGGACTATCTACCTGAAAGTCTGAAAAACGGCAAGAAGAAGGAATTGCTCCGCCAGTGGAGCTTTTGCTATATGACGTGGGCGACCTTGCCAAGGCAAGAGTATCATTGGTGGGTCTGCGAAGAATATTTTGACGAAAAAACGGATAGTCCGGTGGGGATAGTGATAAAAAGGAAAAAGCTCGAGAGGTGGGGGAATTGAGAGATGATAAAAGCAAGGCTCGGCTTTTTTTACCTATCTTCGTGTGGCTTTTTTGTGTATTCATACAAAATATTGGCGCTTGGTGGAAAATGTAAGGATAACCCATTGACATATCATGCATAAATTGGTAAAATGATATCAGAGTGTTTATATACAGCCTTTTTTCGCTGTACTCTGCAAGATGCACCAATTGTTGTGCATCTTGCGTGATATAATTATCTCATAAAATAAACAAGGTGCTTTTATCATGAGTACATAACATGGTTTAGTAAAATATGACAAGCGTCAGCAGCGATATTGCAAAACGCATAACTACAGCGAGTCGCTGTGGAAGTTTCAGGGAATAGTAGCTTTATCAAAAGCTTTTTCACCGAATCGGATTTAATTCCATTAAATAAAATTCGGCTCCAAAGCATTTGAATCTTGTGCTGACGCTTGTTATTATTTTTTTGAGGTGACAAAATGAATGATATTGATAATGATATCATAAGAATCTCAGAGGAGCTTGATGTTCCGTTAAAAAAGCTTTATATGCTTAGCAACAATCGAATACGCTATCATAAACGAAATCAGAGAAAGTGTTATTCAAATTACCGCAAGGTGATAATACATCGTGGCCGAGGGCATAAAAGCAGGGTGTTAAAAGTGCCGAACGAATATCTCAAGCTCGTTCAAAGAAGGATACTTGAAAGGTATCTTTACACGCTGTCCGTATCTGAGTATGCCACTGCATATTGCAAAAACTCCTCGCTTTTGAAAAATGCAGAGCCGCATATTGGTCAACAGAGAGTGCTTAAACTCGATGTTTCAGGCTTTTTTGATAACATTGATTTTGGCAAGGTCTATGGGGTCATGTGCGAGCTTGGATTTTCTAAGCCTGCTACAACGTTGCTGACAAATATATGCACTTATAACAGCATACTGCCGCAGGGTGCGCCGACATCTCCGCAGATAGCGAATTTGGTGATGAAAAGGTTTGATGAGAGGATAGGCAAGTGGTGTGGAGAGCGTGGCATAAATTACACAAGATACTGTGATGATATGACATTTTCAGGTGTAAAAGCTGTGTTTAACGCCAAAGAGATAACGCAACTTGTGAGCAGGGCGTTGCGAAAAATGGGGTTTAAGCTAAACATGAAAAAAACGACGCTTATCGGCTCATCGCAACGTCAGCAGGTAACGGGGATAGTAGTCAACGAAAAGGCGCAGATCTCGTCGAAACAGCGTCGGGAGATACGTCAGGAAATATATTACTGTGAGAAATACGGAGTTTCCCAAAGCCTGTTTTTCAAAGGTGCTGACATTACGCCTGAGAAGTACATAAATTCGCTGCTTGGCAGGATATCCTTTGCATTGCAGATAGACCCTGCGGACGTGAAAATGCGAGAGTATTTCAAGGCGGCGAAAAAACTCAAGAGTGAGGTGTGCGGGGAAAAGTAGGGCAGAACATGGAAGGTATGAAACTTCAGATAACAAAAGCTCGGAAACAGCACAATGTGCTATCTCCGAGCTTTAAGCTTTGTGTTGGGACTATGAAATAGATGACATTAATTTTATGCCTTATTCAAATAAAATTATACATACTTTTGTTTTTTTCTTATTTAATAAGCTTCAAATAAATTGATAACATAACAAAAATGAATAAACCGCACAAGACGGATGTTTATGTGCAATTTAAAGCTGAGTCTAGTAATAATTCAAATCAAGCAATGTAGTTAATTAATATTTACCAAGCAAATTAATGTTCTTCTTTTGATATCTATACTTACTGATACTCATTTCGCTTTGCATAAGCTAAACTTTTTAAACTTTCAGATTCATTCGACGTAAGCTGAACGGAAATACTACGCTCTAATCTATAAGCTGCTTTAGAAGAAATGCGTCCCTTGGGAGGATCAATCAACTTGATTTTTCCAGCCGATTGGCTTAATTCTTTTGGAATATATCTACTTAATTTTCTCATAAAAACCTCACTATTAAAAAACTAAAAAACACTATCATTTTCATTAGGGCACTATATAGGTATCTATTGAAAACAATATGTCTCTCAAAACAGGTTTAGCCACAAGGCACATATAAGTTTATCACATTTCATGAATTTTGTCAACCCCAAAATTTATTATATGATGTATGAGACTAAAATAACAATCTTGTTCAAAATTTCAAAAGATTCTTAGAATATCCTATAAATCGAGGATCTGTTTGAAGTCCTAGCCACTGTGACATATTTATATCGTTTTGAAATGGCAATCTAAATGCTAAATACTCAGGAAACCTCATTAAAATAAGGCTTTTTGGTCCTCGACTTGGTGCAGAAGTAGCATCAATAATGTACTCACAAAAAGCCTTCTTTTCGTCGTTACTATTAAAATACTCATCTTCCTTATATAGTTCACAAACCCATACAAAGCGTGGCATTGGTATTGAAGCATAGTAATGCTTCAGTTCAATATCATTATAATTTGCCACTCTGTAATTTTTTAAGCTTTTAGAAGAAGCCATGAACATTCTAAAAATTACTTTTTCATTTTCGTCCAATATATTTTCTGAATATACAGAAAAGCCAAAATTATCATCATATAATAAATCACGAAAAATTGTTTCTGCATCCACCGCATCCATAAACATCCTTTTATATAAAGGGACCGATAATCCATCAACAAGCATATTTTTTGAAAAAGCTGAAAAGCATTTTATTTGATATACCGGAACATTATCATCAACAATTACATAATCCTCAAAAAAATCAGCGGAGTTTATTATAGGATTTTTATGATTATTATTTCTATTCTTATATGGTATATAGCAATTTTTGCTTGCTCTTTTGTAAAGGTCACTTTTGGACTTTCCATGCCCTATACATACAATTGAATGATTTTCATTAGATGAAGATTGGACGGTAGATGTAAGATTGACAGCTACTGGTATGCCAGATTCTATGTAATAGTGCAGTATTCTCCTTAATTTATCGTTTTTTGTCAAAGAAGAGAATACATTATTATCCATGCCAAACAATGTATATAATCTTGGAGCAAAGCCAAACTCTGACATTACTTTGGTTAAAATTGGATATGTCGTTCCGCGAGATGGTAAAACGCGCTCATAATTATGCTTTTCTTCACAAGAGATAATATTACTAGGTGTTACAATTCGATAATCATTATAAGAATTTGAATAATAATCAAATATATTTAGCATTGTTATTTCAGCACATCGCATTGTTTCTTGATCCTGAGAACGATATGGAAATGCTTTAACCTGTAGAGGACGCCCAAAAATATTTAATTTGAACGCTGATAATCTCATGTAACACTCTGTTTCACTAAAAGGTATAAAATGTGGAGAAAACAAAGTTCTTCCTATCGCTCCTTTTACTAACGGATTGATTACACAACTTCCAATAAAATCTTGATTTAATTGTTCTATTTCGGCTGTGTAAAAAGCATCTCTAGAGTACATACCATTTATAAATGATAATCGCACAGATGATCTATTGACAGAAAAGTGCTGATTGGAATAATACATATAAAATGTATCTCTGTAACTTTGATCAATATAATAAGGTTCTACAACTAAAGTAAAAGGA